>Ga0265797_10000082_pt1 | contig 196960 bp, 160 predicted proteins | sample P2T30metagenome_FD_192433 | JGI IMG/M metagenome (GOLD analysis project Ga0265797, IMG submission 192433) | Plant litter microbial communities from East Loma Ridge, Irvine, California - P2 T30 | ecosystem: Environmental > Terrestrial > Plant litter > Unclassified | place: USA: California...
CATCCAGCGGGGTTTCCGGCGTGAAGGTCCAGCTGCCGTCCTCGCCCACGGTGGCGGTGCCGAGTTCGGTGTCGCCGTCGGAGACGGTCACGGTGGAGCCGGGCTGCATGCCGCCGCCGCCGATGGTGGGCGTGCTGTCGCTGGTGGTGCCGCCGTCGGCGATCTGATTACCGGCGTCGTCGGTGAGGCCCGGCGCGGTGGCGCTGGTGTCGACGTTCACGTTCACGGTGTCATTGACCGCGTTGCCGTCGGCATCGGTACCGTCGATGACCAGCGCGTGCTCGCCGTCATCCAGCGGGGCGTCAGGGGTGAAGGTCCAGCTGCCGTCCTCGCCCACGGTGGCGGTGCCGAGTTCGGTGTCGCCGTCGGAGACGGTCACGGTGGAGCCTGGCTGCATGCCGCCGCCGCCGATGGTCGGCGTGCTGTCGCTGGTGGTGCCGCCGTCGGCGATCGGATTACCGGCGTCGTCGGTCAGGCCCGGCGCGGTGGCGCTGGTGTCAACGTTCACGTTCACGGTGTCATTGACCGCGTTACCGTCGGCGTCGGTGCCGTCGATGACCAGCGCGTGCTCGCCGTCGGCGAGCGGGGTTTCCGGCGTGAAGGTCCAGCTGCCGTCCTCGCCCACGGTGGCGGTGCCGAGTTCGGTGTCGCCGTCGGAGACGGTCACGGTGGAGCCTGGCTGCATGCCGTCGCCGCCGATGGTGGGCGTGCTGTCGCTGGTGGTGCCGCCGTCGGCGATCGGATTACCGGCGTCGTCGGTCAGGCCCGGCGCGGTGGCGCTGGTGTCGCCTTCCGCTGGATTCTCTGTGTCGTCGCCCGCGCCCGGCGTAGAATCATTGCCATTGTCTTCTGCCGGGTTACCTGCGTCGTCGCCTGCGCCCGGCGTAGAATCACTGCCATTGTCTTCTGCCGGGTTACCTGTGTCGTCGCCCGCGCCCGGCGTAGAATCACTGCCATTGTCTTCTGCCGGGTTACCTGTGTCGTCGCCCGCGCCCGGCGTAGAATCATTGCCGTTGTCTTCTGCCGGGTTATCTGTGTCGTCGCCCGCGCCCGGCGTAGAATCATTGCCGTTGTCTTCTGCCGGGTTATCTGCGTCATCAATCGCGCCCGGCGTCGTGTCGACGTTCACGTTCACGGTGTCATTGACCGCGTTGCCGTCGGCGTCGGTACCGTCAACCACCAGCGCGTGCTCGCCGTCATCCAGCGGGGTTTCCGGCGTGAAGGTCCAGCTGCCGTCCTCGCCCACGGTGGCGGTGCCGAGTTCGGTGTCGCCGTCGGAGACGGTCACGGTGGAGCCTGGCTGCATGCCGCCGCCGCCGATGGTCGGGGTGCTGTCGCTGGTGCTGCTACCAGTCACAGGGTTACCCGCGTCGTCGACAAGAGATGGCGTTGTGCCAGGAACAACGCTGGCTGCGCTGTTGTCCTCATTGGCTGCTGCCGTATTGTTATTTCTTGAGGAGGAGCCACCTGAGTTTGATGCTGCAGCCACACCAATTATCGCGGCCAGACCACCTAAAACACCACCCGCCAAATAGACATTGTCAGTGATGAGCGGATCCGCAGTAGTTGAGGCGAGTTCATATACGCCATTAGCTCCATCATAGTCATACGCATAGACCACACCATCCGGGCCTGAGGCAGTCATGATCGGGAGTTCATCTGCGCTGACGTTTTGCAGGACGATGTCATACTGCTCACCCGTTACATCATCCACCAGCTTAAATTTCATCTGGCCGTTAGCTTTTGACGCAACGATCTTCTGCGGAGGCTGTCCATCAACGCTGTGAACTTCATAGGACGCAGCCTGTGGCGTGGACTTCAATGCCAGCGACTGCCCAGATTTTAAAGCATGCTTAGCAATGATATTGCCATTGCTGTCTTTAATAATTAATTGAATTTTCATTTTTCACCCATAGATGCCTAAATGAACCGGGCGATTAATTAATCACCCGGCGTTGCTGTGTTGATTTAAGAAAAATATCGTTAAAACAATTAATTAACCTCCATGTAGTCGTTAATAATGGCCACCTGCTGTGGCGTAATAAAGATGGCTAAAAGTATTATTTCTGTAATAAGTGGTGCCATTTGAGGCGCTGCATTAATAATGCGGAACGCCTTTTTATGTACCCTGACATAAAGTGAATGATCGTTTTTCAGGGTAAAGTTTTATCCTGTTTTACGATTGATTCGCTTATCCTGAATGTTTATCCCCCCGGTAATATCTCTCATGGATAAGTTCTGCTAACTGAGTGCCTCACCGGGCGGTAATAGCGTTGTGTATAACTTAAGTCACCACTCTCTTATCAAAGAAACAGGGGGTGGTTTAATTCTTCAGGTGACTGCAATCCGTATTCTTACAAATAAAATCATAAAATGGAATTTACAGAGCTCTGGCGAGATATAGTATCGATACGAATATAAATATGGTGATTTTTTAGATGCAAACTTCGTTAAGTTTTGTTTTTTAGTTATAAATTCTTATTTTTGGCCATATCTCAGTTTTTATCGGATTTTTCTGTCAGTTCAATGTAAATGTGGGTAATGCGCTGCTTTGTGAAAGCAAAAAAAGGTTTAAAAATGGAATGGATAAAAATAATTAGTAAAAACAGTTGCTTGCTAACATGCTTTGGATTTCAAAGGGACTGTATTTAAAAGGTAAGCTGGTTTTTTAACTCCAGCTGTTAATATTTTAGAAGCTCAATAAAAACTTACGTGGTCATATGGCAACAAAAAAGTAAAAATATTTTTTAGCAATAAATGCACTCTTAATTACCTGTGTATGGGGCAGGTAATATGATATTAATTTAATAACCTATGTTAAAAGTTTTCGCGTGTTTCTGCCTGCGTGGCGTGAGGAGATAAATATCTGTGATCAGTGAAGCGGTGAGAGGTGTCAGGCTTGCATCTTCTCTGTCCGTTGCCCGGATTGATGAATGAGTTTGATTATCTCCCGTTATTCTGACAATGCCGGTTTAGTGTACCTTAACGGCCGTGCTGGCTGTTATATATCACTGGGTGCTGGCAGGCTCCTGAAACCCGCAGGCGTTGTTAATACCTGCAGCAAATTCGGTTTCAGCAGAAAGCAGAATCAGAAGGGTTAATCGAAAGGTGGGTAGTTATCGTTGAAACACATTTTAGACTCTATCGGAATGAGTCTCTATCGTGCCTTCTGCAGCAATCTGTTTCTTCATTTTTTGCAAAAAAACCCGGCTTACGCCGGGCCTGATTTTATCTTTACGCCATCTTCAAACGCTGCAATCGTTTCTCGCGGCGAATCTTACGCTCTTCCATCACGGCAACCAGCGCCATCAGGCAGATACAGGCGATAGCAGCGGCATCCAGTGCCGCAAAGGTGCCTGCCCAGCCGGTCAGGCCAAATATTGGCGTGCCGTCGGCAATCATGCCCAGGCCCAGTTTGGCAAAACTGTCGCCTATCAGATAAGCGAAAGTGCCTTTGATGCCATCCGCTGCGCCAATCGCCTTTTTCGGCACAAAGCCGACTGCGGCGACGCCGATTAACAACTGCGGGCCAAAGACCAGGAAGCCCAGTGCGAACAGCGACGCCAGATAGACATACTGGTTGCTGGCATGCTGATAGATCCCAAGCGTGGCAATAATCAACGCTAATGCGACGCAGGCGACCAGCGCACGGCGGCCATTGGCCAGATCGGATAACCAGCCCCACAGTAGCGTGCCGACCAGGGCGCCCACTTCAAACAGGGTAAAGCCCTGAATCGCCACTTCTTTAGAGAGCTTCAGCTCCTGGAAGGCATAAACCGTTGACCACTGATCGATTCCGATGCGCACCACATAGAGGAAGATGTTGGCGAAGCAGAGCAGCCAGATCACCTTGTTCTTTAGTACGTACTCGACAAAGATCTGCCATTTGGTCATCGACTCATCTTCAGCTTCTTTGTCCTCATCGCTCAGCTCTTCGTCAAACAACTCTTCGGCCTTGCCCAGACCATAAGACTCCGGGGAGTCGCTGCCGTAGCGCAGGCCGATAAAACCAACAATCAGCGCGATAATAGATGGGAAGATAAACATCCCGATCACGTGGCCGTTGAACAGCACATTGGCACCAAACAGCGCAACGCCTGCCGCACCGGCACCGCCGAGGTTATGCGAGATGTTCCACATCCCCAGATAGGTGCCACGCTTGCGGCGCGGCGTCCATTTGGTGATGGTGGAGTAGCTACAGGAGCCGCCGGTACTCTGGAAGAATCCGCTTAAGGCATAAAAGGCGATCATCAGAAACAGGCTGACGGAACCGGTGCCCATGCTGGCGCTGAAACCCAGCATACAGATGGCCGAGAGGATCAGCATAAACGGCAGGAACTGCTTGGTGTTTTTGCCGTCAGCATAATAGGAGACCAGGGTTTTCCCGACGCCATACGTGATGGAGAAGCCCAGACCGATCATCCCCAGCTGCGTCATGCTCAGTCCGTAGGTGGTGATCATATCGTTCTGCGCAATGTTGAAGTTCTTGCGGATCAGATACATGGTCAGGTAGCCGATAAAGACCACCAGATAGGACTGCATAAACGGCTTAAACCACATCTTGCGCCGCAGTTCGATTGGCAGATCCAGCGTCGGTCTGCGCACCTGTTTGAGGAATGCCAGCATGGAAGGGGATTCTCCTGGTTGGAATAGCTGCAATGGGCAGCGAATGGCTGGCATTGTAAAAACCTGCCGCCAGACTGGCCTGAGACAGCATCCAGGCGAAACCAGGAAAATTTCTTAGTTTTGCCCCACTCGGGGCAAAAAGGAGAGGCGTATCACGCTTCAGGCAGGGGGCGCGGCGCCTGAGCATTTAAAAACGGCAGCAGCAGCAGGGCGGAGATCCCCGCCGCCGTGGCAATAACTGCAAAGAAGCCGCTCCAGTGCCAGACGTCGATAACCCACGCCAGCGGCCAGCCGGAGAGTGAGGCGCCGAGATAGGCGAAAAGACCGACGAAGCCGGTTGCCGCGCCCGCCGCATCTTTATGGGAACACTCGGCTGCCGCCATGCCGATCAGCATCTGCGGGCCGAAGACAAAGAAACCGGTAGTAAAAAAGCAGGCTGCCTGCATCACGTAACTGGTAAAGGGCATCAGCCATAGTGAGCCGACGGAAAGCAAAATCCCGGCTGCAAAAATCAGGTTCATCGGGCCACGGTTGCCGTTAAACAGCTTGTCCGAGCCCCAGCCTGCGACCAGCGCGCCTATCACACCGCCCAGCTCAAACAGGGTGACTACCGAGTTGGCCGTTACCAGATCCACCCCCAGCGTCTCGGAGATGTAGAGATTTCCCCAGTCATTGAGCGCGGCGCGAACCACATAGACCAGCACGTAACACAACGACAGCAGCCAGATATAGGGATTGAATAGCACGTAGCGGGTCAGGATCGCTTTGCGACTCAGACCTGCGCCTTCCTGCTGCTGCGCCATCTCCATCTCATCCTGTCGCCAGTCGCCTACCGCGGGCAGACCGACAGTCTGAGGCCGGTCGCGCAGACGCCAGCAAAGAAACAGCCCGGTGAGGATCGCTAAACTGCCCGCAATCATCATCCCGGTTCGCCAGCCATAGTGCAGCGCCACCGCGCCGATAACGATTGGGATAACCGCACCGCCAACGTTATGTGCGGTATTCCATAATGCCCACCAGCCGCCGCGCTCGTTGCGCGAATACCAGCTGGTCAGCAGGCGCGCGCAGACCGGCGCACCCCAGCCCTGGAAAAAGGCGTTGATGGTCCACAGCAGCGCAAAGGCCCACAGCGACGTCGAGAAGCCAAACAGGATATTGACCACGCCGGTAGCGATCAGCCCCAGCCCCATAAAGTAACGGGCGTTGGAGCGGTCACTAACGATGCCGGAGAAGAACTTCGACAGGCCGTAGGTGATGTAAAATAGCGTCGCCAGCAGGCCGATATCGGTGCGCATCATCACGCCGCTGGCGATCACTTCCGGCGCTGCCGCGTTGAAGCTTTTGCGGGTAAAGTAGAACAGGGCATAGCCGATCCAGATGGTCGACATGATGTGCCTCCGCCAGTAACGATAGCGGCTGTCAATCTCACTTTTGTCCTGCAGTGGGGTGGCGTTAGCGGGCGTTTTCAGAAAGTTGAACACGGTGATTCCTCAGGCCGTACGCAGCGGCAGATGCACGCTGACGCGGGTTCCATGGGTGCAGGAGATAGTCAGCGAACCGCCCAGCGCACTCACGCGTTCGCGCATCCCGACCAGACCAAAGCTCTGCTGACCGGAACCTGGCGGCAGACCGCAGCCATCATCTTCAATCACCAGCAAAACGCGACCATCCTGTTGCCAGCCTTTAAGCATCACGGCGCTGGCGCTGGCGTGTTTAACGATGTTATTCAGCCCCTCCTGACAGACGCGAAACAGCGTGACGCGCTGCGCTTCGCTAAGCAGCGTCTCGTTAATACGCCACTCAAGGTGACTGACGATGCCGCAATCCTCCAGCTCCATTTCACGCATCAGGGAGCGAACTGCCTGTTCAAGTGACAGGTCATCTAACTGGCGGGGTCGCAGACGTCCCAGCAGTCGCCGCACTGAATCGTAGACACCCAGTGAAAGCTGCTCAATATGGATGCCGCTCTGGATCACCCGGCCATTATCCGGCGCAAGGCGCTGCACAATGCCCGCCTGGGTGCGGATTGCCGTAATCGTCTGACCGATATCATCGTGCAGTTCGCGCGCCACCTCCTGGCGCACATTCTCTTCTGTCTCGACCAGCCGTTCCGCCAGGCGTCGGTTGCGCGCCAGCTCACTCTGCAGCGACTGATTCAGCTCGCGCAGCCGCTGGATACCGGCACCCAGCAGCAGTCCGGTCAGGCTTTGCGCCAGCAACGAGAGCAGAAGATCGACCGGATGATCGTGCCAGGTCTGGCTGGCGATCAGCGCGATTGCGTTCATCAGTGTCGCGATCAGTGCACCCTGCCAGCCGTAGTGCCAGGCCAGCGCAATGATCGGCAGTGCAAGACAGAAGGGGGTGAAACGCGACAGTTCAGCGGGCAGGCCAAGCTGTAACCAGAGGCTGATGACAAACAGCAGCAGATACCAGATAAGATGCCGGGCGCGCCAGTTGACCGGTTGTGAGATCAGCGCCGGCCCCAGCGGCTGCCAGCGGGTACTGCTGAGATAGTGCCAGATCACCAGGCAGGTCGGGGCCAGTGTCAGGCCGCCGGTAAGCGTCAGCAGCAGCGCGTTCAGCATCTCCTGCTGACCCGCCCACGCCAGGGATTGCAGCAGCGCAGCGGCGATCAGTGCCGCACCCTGGCTCAGCAGCGTGCGCCAGTCACGCTGATAGCGGTAACGGGAGATCAGCGCCACCGGCAGCAGCGTCAGCACGCCGCCGGTCATTAACAGCGGCAGATGCGCCAGCGCGACCGCCTTCGCCAGCCAGATCAGCATGATCCACTCAGCTGCCAGCAACACCGGCCAGTAAGCGCGTGGACATTGCAGCATCAGCCCCAGACGCAGGCCAAACGGGAATAGCAGCACCGCCAGTTCCGGGCGTTCCACCAGGTGCAGGCTGATACTCCACAGGCAGAACCAGGCCGCCGAGAAGATGAAAAAGCTGGCGACAACGGAGATCAGCCGTGAGAAAAAAGGACTCATTGCCAGCCATCAAACATGCGGCGCGCCAGCTCCACATCATTGCTGACGCCGAGCTTCTCCAACAGATTCGCGCGATGGACATGTACGGTTTTCGGTGACAGCGCCAGCTCAACGGCAATCTCCTTTACCGCCATGCCCTGTGACAGTTTTTCCGCTACCTGACGTTCGCGGCGGGTAAGCGGGTCCTGCCGACCGGCGGCCAGCTTGATCGCAATCTCTGGCGTCAGATAACAGCCGCCTGTGGAGACCGTGCGCACCGCCGCGATCAGTTCATCGGGACGACAGCGTTTAGAGAGAAATCCGCGCGCGCCGGCATTAAGCGCCTGCTCCACCAGGGCCGGACTGTCATGGACTGACAGCATGATGGTGGCCAGGCCCGCCGGCAGCTTGCTCAGCAGCTCCAGCCCGGAGAGATCCGGCATCGAAATATCGCAGATACAGACCTGAACGCCCCGGCCTGGTAAACCTGCCAGCGCCTCACGGCCAGAACCAAATTCCGCTACGACCTGGAAATCTGATTCCAAACCCAGCAACTGGGCAAAGCCGGAGCGGACGATAAGGTGATCGTCAATAAGCGCGATGGTGATCATGTTTATTCCTGGCGGATAAAATCGCGCTTACCTTAGCGATAAGCACGAAGCTGTTCAAGTCGTGAGCAGTTTATTCAGGTAATGGGGGGAGTGACGCTGGTCAAACTGTCGGGGATCGTGAGAAAAGCATGCCGGGCTGAATAGCCGCCCGGCAGATCGTGAGGCTAAGCAGTTGATCAGTGCAGACAGCACTGCTTATATTTTTTGCCGCTGCCGCACGGGCAGGGATCGTTGCGGCCGGGCAGCTTCTCTGCCGCGACAGGCTTCTGTTGAGCGGGGATGGCTTCTGGCTGGGAGATCCAGTGATCGTGCAGCGCCAGCGCAGCAGGACGGATAGCTTCAATGCTGGCTTCCATCTCGTCCGGCGTCATGGCATCGATCTTTTCGAGGTTCTCTTCCACGCCGTGCAGAGCGATGGCGTCCAGCGCGGGTTGCAGATCCTGCGGCAGGGCAGACCAGTCGGTCAGCGCGACACCGCGCATGTAGCCGAAGCACCACTCTTCCACCACGGTAAATTCCAGACCTTCCATTTCGCGGATGCCAAACAGCGGTTCGAACTGCTCAGGGAATTCAGATAAGCGGTCAGCCACATCATTCATATGCTGGAAGCAAAGCGACATAAAGCGCGTCATTTCACGCTCGTTGCTCCATTTTGGGATCTGCTTCTCGCCACCCCACAGTGCCACCAGCCACTGGCTGGGCTCGACGCTGACGGGACCGGAAAGAACGGCAGTCAGCAGGCCGTCGAGCTCGGAGACATCAATAATCGATGCTTCGCTGCCATATTTTTCCAGCATATCTTCCAGCCATTGCAGCTCTTTTTCGGACAGTGGGCCTTCTTTCATGCGGTTGCCTCCCGGGCATTTCAAAATTTCAGCGGCGATAAGCCTTAAAACCGCAGCAGTGTACACCCTTGTGGACGGCAACACAGCTAACCCTGTTCGGGCATGCTGCGGTGATTAAACCGCGTTTAGCACCACTTTCACCCTGTTATGCTGGCGATAGCTCACAGCACTTTATGGTACATTTTTGCGCTCCAGTCAGACAGTTGCGTGTTAAATAATAATAAGTAAATGATTAATATATGAAAAATGGATTGCCTGGCAGGCCGGCTGTTGCAGTCTCCCTTGCACGACTGACCCCTGGCGGCCAGTGGATCAGCAGATTAATGACGCGATTCATGCCAGCCTTTATCTTCCTGCTGGCGGGATGTGGAACCCTGTCGCAAACGTCCGCCCCGGTGGGCGATCGCATTTATCTGACACACGCCACCTTTCATGAGAATGTCGACGACATCGTGCAGCATTACATGCAACAGAAGCAGGTTCCCGGCATCAGCATTGCGGTCATTCATGGCGGTGGCCCGACCCGCTACTACTCTTTTGGCGTTACCGATCGTCTGCATCGTTATCCGATTACGCCTGATACCCTGTTTGCGCTGGGATCGCTGAGTAAAGGCGTGACGGCAGAAGTGATTATCCAGCTGGTTGATCAGGGTAAGCTGCGCTGGAGCGATACCCTGGCCGATCTTCTGCCGGAAGGCGTTTACCTCAGCGCTGATGCGCGGCGTATCACACTGCTGCAGCTGGTAACACACACTTCGGGTCTGCCGCGACAGGATATGGATTTGACGATGCTGCAGCAGTTCGTTCGTTATCTGGACACGGGCGAGAACTTCTATGGCAATCTTGATAGCGACAAGCTGCTGAGTTATCTGGCGGACTTCTCTGCGCCCGCGGTACGCATGCCACACTACTCCAACCTCGGCTATGCGCTGCTTGGTTATATCCTACGCACGCGTTTTCATCAGGATATTCAGACGCTGGCGTCACAGCTTATCTTCACACCGTTAAAGATGAACCAAAGCAGTTTTGTACCTGAAACGCTGGCGGGCTATCCGCTGCGTGCGCTGGGCCATGCAGGCGATCAGCCGAAGCTCATCCGCCGCGGCACACTGACGCCTGACTGGCATTTTCACGGCAACATGGTGGCCGCAGCCAGTCTCTACAGTAACGCGCGCGATCTGAGTGCTTATTTGCGCGCACATCTCAGCGCCACCGGTGATGCAGCGCGGGACCGGGCTTTCGCGGCGGTAGACCAGGCGTGGTACCAGCAGGGCGCGCAGGCGCAGAATATCGCCTGGGTGACCGACACCTTCGAAGGGCAGCAGATTACCTATCAGGTGGGCTATATCGGCGGCTATGCCAGTTTTATCGGCTACGATAAACGTAACGGCAATGCAATTGTGGTGCTGCAGAACGGCTTTAACTGGAGTAACTATTTAGGCATTGCGTTGTTGGTCGATCTGGCAACTCAGGATAAAGTGGTCGGACAGTGATCCGCTACCTGGCCTGTGTGCAGTAAAGTGAATAGCGCTGTTTTTCCTTACACATAGCGTCAGTGCGCCGGAACTGAAGTGCGATAAACATTGTCTTTAGCCTGACTGTCAAAATTCAACGTGGAAATCATTATGCGCAGGACTCAACGTGTACTTTTATCAATGGGATTACTGGTTGGCTCGCTGAGCCTGATCCCCGCTGTACAAGCCGCTGGCGAAGCAACGGATACCGTTCCGCCACCGCCGCAGATTCAGCCTGCTAATCCGGATGCGCAGCCCGCTACGCCTGATACGGGCAGCGTCCAGCCGGATGCCGGTGCCGCGCAAAACCAGGCACCAACCAGCTCACAATCTAATGATGGTATTACGCCGACCACGCCGGCACCTTCCAACGGCGCGCACCCTAATTACGACCTCAGCACCATCATCATCGACTATAAACAGTACCAAATCGGTGACACAGTGCCAGAGAAGTACACCGATAAAACCTACACCATCAATGAGTGGCAAAAGCGTAATCTGCCTGCTCCGCAGGAAAATACCCACTGGGCCTATATCAACGCTAACTACATTCTTATTACCAATGACACCGGCAAAATCGTCATGGGTAAATCGGGCGATATCTTCTTCCGCGGTTAAATTAAGCGGTAAAAAAAATCAGCCGGTCGTGATGACCGGCTTTTTTCTAGCTGAAACGCTCAGCACCAAAGCTTGCCAGCATCGGATGCTTTTCACCGCTTACAATCTCCTCCGCCAGTAATTCACCGACAATCAGCGCCAGGGTTGCGCCCGAATGCGTGAACGCTACATAACAGCCCGGCACCTTCTGCAGTTGCCCCAGTACCGGATCGCCATCGCCCGGAATCGGCTTCAGGCCAATTTTCCAGCTCTGGACGCTGAGCGGCTCGTCACCCCGCAACAGCTGACTCGCTTCCCCGGCCAGCTTTGCTACAACCTGCTTATCAATATGATAATCGCCTCCGGCCAGCTTCTGGATATCAGCCTCGTACCAGTCGTGATCAAGGGCGTAACGGTTGCCGGGGTTTGGCCGGATGGCGGCGCGGGGCGTGTTCAGCACCGCTTTGAGTTCATGTTTGCTCGGCTCAGTGATCACCAGCATGGAGACGGGCGATCCGTTGGGAATCGTCACACCCAGTGGCGCAACCACATCCGGTGTCCAGGGACCGCAGGCCACTACTACCGCATCTGCCCGCAGTTCGCCCAGTTCACTGCGGATGCCACAGGCCCGGCCCTGATCGGTGATGACACTGGCTTTACCGGCATGTTCTGTCACTTCACCACCCCGCGCCCGGAACTGCTTTATCAGATAATCTGTCAGGTGCGGGAGGCTGACCCAGCCTTCACCGGGGTTAAAAATCGCCTGTGACGGCAGCGCGTCGGGATCGATCGTCGCATCCGCCTGCGCCACGTTATCAGGTGTCATGAGCTGTGAGTCGTAGCCGTGTGCTTTCTCATAGGCGTGCCGCGCCTGCGTTCCGGCTGCATCATTGCTGAACCAGCAAACTCCGCCATCAAAACGCAGCCAGTCGAGGGTGGGTTGTTGAGCAAACAGGGTGCGATAGCGATCAATGCCCGCCATACGTAGTGCGTGATAGGGGCGGGAGCGTTCACCCGCCGAGTTGAGCCAGGAGAGTGAACGTCCCGATGCGCCGGAACAGAGCGCGGCTTCGGTCACCAGCGTCACCGCCACTCCCCGTTTTGTCAGCTCCAGCGCCGTCGAGACACCTATTACGCCACCGCCCAGTACAACCACTTTCATTTCAGTTTTTACCGCCATTATCAGGTTCCTTGCTCAGTTACAGCACTTCAGAGAGAAAACGTTGCAGCCGCGGCGACTGTGGCGTATCAAAAATGGCACCCGGCGGCCCGGCTTCAATAATCTCGCCTTCGTCCATAAACACCACCTGATCCGCCACTTTGCGCGCAAAGCCCATTTCATGTGTCACCACAACCATCGTCATGCCGCGACGACAGAGATCCGCCATCAGCGTCAGGACACCTTTCACCAGTTCGGGATCGAGCGCTGAGGTCGCCTCATCAAACAGCATGACCTCGGGATCCATCGCCAGCGCGCGGGCAATCGCGACACGCTGCTGCTGGCCGCCGGAGAGATCGCGTGGCCGGTGATCGGCGCGCTGACCCAGGCCCACCTCTTCCAGGCGCTGACGCGCAATCGCCATCGCCTGCGCTTTGGGCAGGCCTTTAACCCGCCACGGTGCCAGCGCCACGTTCTCCAGCGCGCTGTGATCGGGGAAAAGATTGAAATGCTGAAACACCATGCCGATTCGTAACCGCAGCGCATCTGGCTTGTCGCGCAACACTGACCGATCAGCCAGCAGTACATCCCCCGATTGCGGTTCATGCAGCCGGTTGATGCCGCGCAGCAGCGTCGACTTACCGGAGCCGGATGGCCCGATAATGCAGGTGGTGCTGCCGGGCGCGACCCGCAGCGAGACGTTACGCAACACCTCAATCGGTCCGTAAGCCAGAGTCAGATCGCGCAGCTCCAGGCTGGCACCGTGCCAGCTCGCGGCAGTGGTGCTGTTCAGGTTATTCATGGTTGCCTCCGATCCGGGGATGAGTGACCAGTGCGCCGCCGGGCGGTCTGACTTCATCCACCTCTTTTAAGCCACTTTGCGGCGCAGTCAGGCGACGTCTGCCGGTGCGATAACGCACATCGACATAGTTGACCATGTGCGTCAGCGGCACAGTGATAATCAGATAGAACAGCCCTGCCAGCATCAGGGGCGAGAGGTTGCCGGTGAGCACCGCCGCATCCTGGCCCACACGAAACAGTTCCCGTTGCTGGGTCATCAGGCCCAGCAGGTAAACCAGAGAGGAATCTTTAATGATGGCGATGAACTGGTTAACGATGGCGGGCAGTACGCGCCGGATCCCCTGCGGGATCACCACCAGTCGCATTGCCCGGCCATAACTCATCCCCAGCGCACGACAGGCTTCCATCTGGCCGCGTTCGACACTCTGAATACCGGCGCGGAAAATCTCGCCCATGTAGGCGCTGGCGATCAGGCTGAGGGCGAAGATCCCCAGCGGATAGGGCGTAGGACCGAACAGCTGATAGCTGAAGCGCGCCAGGCCCTGACCAATAAGCAGAATGGTCAGAATCGAAGGCAGACCGCGGAACAGATCGGTATAGAGCCGGGCAGGCAGACGAAGCCAGCGTGAGGGCGAGATGCCCATCAGCGCCAGCAGAAGTCCGAATAGCGTGCCGAGCAGCGTTGCCGCCAGCGAGATAATCACTGTGTTGACCAGCCCGGTGGTCAGCATCTGCGGCAGTACTTCCATCATTGATGGAAAATCAAAGAAGGTGCGGGAAAGAATCGTGAGCAAGTCCATCGCCGTCTCCATGCAGGGTGGGGGATCCCCCGGTTAACTCAGGACGCGAACGTCCGCATCTTTACTGCCCGCCAGGCAGATACTGTTTTGGCATCGGCGATCCGGGGAACCACTTCTGATAGAGCCGTTGCCAGGTGCCATCCTGCATGGCTGCTTTGATGGCACTGTCCAGCGCAGCCTTGAAGGCAGGTTTGCCTTTGGCAATGGCAATGCCGGCCGGTGCATCAAACGAGGGGATGTCTGCGGCAGAGACCAGCTTAAAGCGGTCGGCGTAGCTTTTTGCCGCCTCGTAGTCGAGGAAGATAGCGTCGAGCGTACCGTTGTTGAGCGCAGAGACTGCGCTGTTGTTATCCGGGAAGCGTACGAGATCGGTCTGGGTGAAGTGTTCGACGGCATAGCTCTCCTGCAGCGTGCCCTGAACCACCCCGAGCCGGTGTTTTGCCAGGCTGGCGACATTCTTCACGCCGCTGTCGTGGCGGGTCAGCACGGTGAGAAATCCCGCCAGATAGCCGGTTGAAAAATCCACCGTCTTTTCACGCGCAGGGGTGATGCCGATGGCCGCAACCGCCGCGTCATACTGACCGTTCGCCACCGCCGGCATGATGGCTGAGAAGTCCTGTCCAATAAAATCGACCTTATCGATCCCGATACGATGGGCGACATCTTTGAAGAATTCGACGTCAAAGCCGGTGAACTGACCGCTGGCATCCGTGAAGGTGTAAGGTTTTGAGTCGCCGACGCTGGCGATGCGTAGCTGACCCGGTTCGATCAGCCCATAGGGATTGTTATCGCTGGCAGCCAGCGTACAGAACGACAGTGAACAGAGTGCGAGCAGGGTGCCGAGCAGTTTGCCCAGGGGGGTTTGCGATTTCATAGCTCATCCGTTTTTGCAGGTTTAAACATCAGAGACTGTTGAGCCAGTGATTATAATTGAGACCGGTCTCAACACAGGTGGCACCTTAAGACGCTGGCATTGTGAGACCGGTCTCAAGGGGTTACAATGAGTTTAAGCACAGCCTTTTTTCGGCGTCAATATTCCTGTCATCAACCTGTAATTCAAAATAATTATGACCAGCCAGAAACGACAATCTAAAGCGCCCACCGTGGCGGATGTGGCGCGCGCAGCAAAAGTATCTAAAGCCCAGGCGGCGCGTGCGCTGGGTGGCTATGGGGCGGTCAGTGATGAGGTGCAGGAGCGGGTCAACAGCGCGGCCTCCGCGCTGGGCTACCGTCTGAATGCCCTGGCCCGCAGTATGAACACCGGACGTTCTAATACCATTGGTGTGATTGTCGGCGACATCGAAAACCCCCATTTCGGTCTTGCGCTGCGCGGCATGGCAGATGTGGCGCGCACTGCCGGTTACCATCTGTTGCTCAGTAACAGCGATGAGAAGCTGCAGGCTGAGCAGGATGCGGTGCGGGTGATGCTGGAAAAGCGGGTCGACGGCATTATCGTTGCGCCCTGCTGTTCAGAACACCATCACAACAGTCACCTGACTCAGGTACTGGAAGAGGGCAGAGCGCTGAAATTATTTGATCGCGCAGTCACTGGCCTTGATGTGGAGGCGATCTGCTGCGAATTTACCGAAGTTGCTGCAGAAGCAACCGCGCAGCTACTGGAAGCGGGCCATCGCCACATCGCCTATATCACCAGCATGGCACTGGCAACCGACTACAGCACGCCAGGCGATTTTGGCCTGACGCCGGTCGCCCAGCGCGTGGGCGGCATGATGCAGGCCTTTGCTGCCGCGGGCGTGGAATTTGATCCGACAATGGTGAAAGTGAATGCGCTGGACGAAGCGGAGATTGCCCGTATCGTGGCCGAACTGTGGCAGCGTCCGCAGCCGCCCACTGCGCTGGTGGCCTCTGACAGCGTGGTCGCGATGTGGCTGCTGCGCGAAGTGACGCAGCGCGGACTGCGAATCCCTGCCGATCTCTCATTCGTGATGTATGACAATTTCCCGTGGAGTGAGATTGTCACGCCACCGCTGACGGTGGTGGCGCAACCGGTGTATGAGATGGGCCGTGAAGCGGCACGACGCTTGATCGCGGAGATACGCGGCGAAGCAGCCGGACCGATGCCGCGCTTTGATGCCCGTCTGATGATTCGCCAGTCCATTGCCGCTCCGGCCAGCCTCATCAGTGCGGAATGATGCGGTTAACCTGGACAGCCCGGTAACCGGTATATCGCCTGGCTGAGGCGTTCGCAGGCAATGGGTCTATCATTTTCGCCAGTTTTGGTACTTTTTAATCAATAATGATCGTGGCAATCTGCCGGGATAATCTGCAGCCAGGAGGCAACATGTCACAACATACCAATCAATACGGACAGCCGGTCGGTGAGCCAATGCCAGACTGGCAGCCCCGATCTCTGCCCCAGCATCAGGTTTTTACTGGCGAAGTTTGTCGGCTGGAGCCGTTCAGTGTGGCACGTCATGCTGAGGCACTGTTTGAGGCATGGGCGCTGGCTGAGGATGGGCGTGACTGGACTTACCTGCCTGCCGGTCCCTTTACCGATCGTCGGGCATGGCAGGCGTATGCCGCACAGCTTGAAGTGAGCCGCGATCCGCTGCATTTTACCGTGATCGATCTCGCTACCGAGCAGGCTGTGGGTAGCCTGTCGTTAATGCGCATCCAGCCTGAACATGGCGTGATGGAAGTCGGGCATGTCATGTTTTCGGCCCGGCTGAAACAGACCCGAATGGCAACGGAGGCGCATTTCCTGCTGATGCGTTACGCCTTTGAGACGCTGGGTTATCGCCGTTATGAATGGAAATGTGATAGCTGTAACGCCCCTTCCCGTAAGGCGGCGGCACGTCTCGGTTTTGATTATGAAGGCAATTTCCGTCAGGCGATCATCTACAAAGGACGTTCACGTGATACCAGCTGGTTCTCTATTATCGATAGCGAATGGCCGCAGGTGAAAAAGGGCCTGCAGCGCTGGCTGGCGGAGGATAACTTTACCGCCGACGGTCAGCAGCGCGAAAAGCTGGAGGCGCTGCGCAACAGACCCTGACCGGGTAATAACGCGATCAAATTAAAATATCTTTCAGGACCGCCGCCAGCAGGGTGGTGGTCATGAGAATAGATAACCGTTTGATCCAGCGCATATCGGTGGTCAGAGTAACAACGTCATTTCTGAGGCTGTCCACAGCCGAAGTTAACCGGAAATTCATTTCACTGAGAGCGACATCCAGCTTATCCACTTTGGCTTCTAACTGATTAAAACGGATGGCCAGTTTGTCCGTTTTTCTTTCAACATGGCCAAGCCGCTCATCTATCTGATGTACTTTTGATTTGAGCTGACCAAGCTGCCCGTCTATCTGATCGACTTTGGTCGTAACCTGGCCGAGCCGAATGTCTATCTGATCAACCTTTATTGTAAGCTGGCCGAGCCGGTTGTCGATTTGATCAACTTTTATTGAAAGCTGGCTGACCCGACTGTCTGTCTGGTCGACTTTCAATGTAAGCTTGCCGAGTCGATCGTCCATCTGGTCGACCTTGTTCGTAAGGTAGCTGACCCGATCGTTTGTCTCGTCGACTTTGCTCGCAAGGTGACTCACCCGATCGTTTGTCTCGTCGACTTTGGTCGCAAGGTGACTCACCCGATCGCTTGTCTCGTCGACTTTGGTCGTAAGATGGCTGACCCGATCATTTGTGTCGTCGACTTTGGTCGTAAGGTGACTCACCCGATCGCTTGTCTCGTCGACCTTGTTCGTAATGTGTCTGACCCGATCGTTTGTTTCCTCGACTTTGGTCCTGAGCTGACTCACCCGATCGTCTGTCTGGTCGGCTTTTGTCTGAAGCTGGCCGAGCCGAATGTCTATATGATTGGCTTTGGTCTGAATCTGACCGAGTTGCTTTCCAACCTGTTCGCCTGGCTGCCTCTTCTGCATATCAGTAAACACCTCCACCATCGCCTCCGCTTGCTGATCGTCAATCCCTGCCTGTTGCAGCGCTTTAAAGGCTTTGTGGGTACTCATCATTGTGCTTGTCATCACGACACCTCCATGTGCACTTCAGCGATAACGGTATCATGGCAGGCAAAAGACGTATCGCCACCAGGCCGGTTATATTTTGCGCGCCTGGCCGAAAAATATCAATTAGTACAAAAAGTAACGTGCAGCAGAGTGTGGGATGTTTCGCAATATTTAGCTGATGACTTGATGAGGCGACTCTGCGGAGATCCGCAGAGTCGGAAAGAGAAAAAGCGGGCGTTATAGCTGTGGCACGATTTTAATTTCAACCATGCCGATACCCAGCTTGCGCGGATCCTGACCGGTGATATTGCCGGTGTTACTCAGCTGCGGTTCAGGTGGTGCAATCACCAGACGATGGCTGGCGCCTGGGTTATCAAAATGCAGGGTATGCGTCGATATCTCTTCACTCAGCGACAGCAGTTGCTGCTGATCGCCGACCCGAACCGGAATCGCCCGGTGTGCGTTGGGGCCATACGCGCGCGCGGTGATCACCAGATCGAACTTCGCGGGCAGCGCATCGACGTAGTCGATATGAACCTCTGGCGCGAGATTAGCGTTAGACCAGCGTCCCCAGCTCTCTGGCCGTGAGATGCCGCTGAAGCTTTTAACACCCTCCGGCGCACCAGGCACGTCGAGCCGGAAGCTATCGGCGCTGTAGCGAATGTTATTATCTTCAATACGGATCTGCGCCAGATTCTGCTGGTAACGCGCATCGCTGATAGCGCCCTCCGGGAAACGGACTTTGCCTTTCCATTGCGATTTGTCGACATGCGTCACCGACGGCGTGCCGCCGAGCTGTCCCATCGCCACACAGAGATCGCCGGAGAGTGCCAGCGAAGGCTGCCAGAGTCGCGCCATTTTAAAACAGCGATCCACCCAGAGGAACTTATCGGCTGAGGCGAAATCCGCCAGCTGATAGCGCAGCGGAGCCGAATATTCCCCTTCCGGCATCGGCTCAACATGCTTATCACTGATGCGAAACAGAATCGGCAATTTGAAGGTGGTCCCTGAGAAGCTGAAGATATTCTTCGCCTGATCCACCGTGAAGGTGTCTATCTTCTTCGGGAAGTTCCACAGCTGGATAATGTCGGGCTTCCAGCTCGTCACCTTACTCTTCATATCATCGAACTGGGTGGAGAGTGAAAGCGATGAGAGGCTGCTGCGGCCCAGGCCAATCGCGTTATCGCCGCCGAGAATATCGAGCAGTGTGGCGCCGTTATCCAGCGTGCTGCGCTTCGCTTCCATCAATTCCGCCTGCGGCTTGTCACCACGGATCACCATGAAAAGATTGCGACGGGGCTGTTTGACCAGCCACGGATGCGCAGTGTTATTCATCGCCAGATGATCGGAGCTCACCACAATCACGGTGTTTTTGAACCACGGCGACGCTTTAATGCGCGCAATCAGACGCGCCACATGCTCCTGCGAGCAGGCGACCGCACTGAATGACTGATTCGGTTTGCCCTCAATGCTGTAGCTCCTGCGATCGCAGCTGCGTGAGATAAATCCGTCAGGATGATGGGTGTCGACGGTCAGCGTAAACAGCGCAAAAGGTTTACCGGCCTGAGAGAGTTCCTGATACTTCTCAAACACCTCATCCATTACCGTATCGTCGTAATAACCCCAGTTATTACGGTAGGTGGGATCGGCGACGCGACTTTTCAGCTCCTGCGAACCATAAAGGTTAGCGGGATCAAAACCGTGTGATTTCAGGAAGACATCTTTGCCGGCGAAACGCAGATCGGCACCCTGAATAAACCAGTTCGCGTAGCCGGAGTTTTTCAGGATATCGCCCAGACAGACGTTCTGCGGATAGAAGCTGGAGAGCGACGCTGACGCATTGCCGTCAAACGGGGCAAACAGCGGAATGCCACACTGTGAGGCGACCATACCCGCAATGGTATAATCGGTACCGGGCAGCTGTTCGGTTTCGCTGAAGTCGATGCTCTGCTCTTTCTGCCGGCTCAGCTCCGGCGCTAAGCCGGGAAAGGCTATGGGGTCAAAATAGGTTCGCTCCAGGCTTTCACCATAGATGTAAACCACGTTGAGATGCGGCTGTTCAATGCGATTACGCGGCACTTTATAGAAGTTGTCGAAGTCAGAATCCGCCAGTTGGGTATGCGACACAATCAGGGTCGCCACCTGGCGAAAGGCCGGGGTGGTCTGCACCGAGCCGAGTGCGCAGGCGGCCGCCAGCAGCGACCAGCCCATATGATGCGGACGCTGACGCCGCCGCAGAATCCACGACAGCAGGCAGAACAGCAGAAACAGCACGATGATCAGCCCAATCGCCGGCACCACATATTTACTGACACCCGCGCCGGTCAGACTATTGGTCAGGGTATAGAGCACCGCATCGTTGATGCCGTCACCGGTAAAATAGTTGCTGGCATAGAGGGTGGCGTTCAGCACAACAAAAAGCACCAGCAGAATAAGAACAATAATAAACCAGAATTTGTTACGTCCGGCTTTACAGGAATAGATTGTAATAGCGGCCAGAAACAACGCGACAGACACCAATTCGGACAACGGCAAATCCTCTCTTCAGGGCTACGCGAGGCTTCACGCAACCGGCCACCTTCGGGGATGGTTTTTCGACAATCTATATTGGCTGTAATCCGGCTGCAACATATCCCACCCGATTTGTGCGGTGAAGAGCAGATTGGTTTATTGTCATTTCAGAAGTGAGGTTATCAGGCGTGACGGTGGCTGGCGCGCACCGTCAGCAGAGCAGAAGTCAGAGCGATTTTCAGAGTTTACCGGTGAGATATTGTGCTTCGCCGTCGGCAAAACTCCAGTCACCTTTGTCGTTGGTGATAAAGCTGATCATTAAATCGTTGCCCTGCACACCACAATGCTCACGCAGCTCACGCGCCAGCTCCGCCATAAACAGCTGTTTCTGTTCACTGCTGCGTGGGCTGGTATAGACCCGCACCATGACCAGATTATCGCTACGGCTGAATCCCAGTCCGGTATCCTGAAACACCATCTGATAGCGCTTGTTTTCCTGAACAATCTGATAACGATCGCGTTCCGGCACCTTAAAGGCCGTGAGCACGGCGCGGTGTGCTGCATCCAGCAATGTACGTAGCTCTGATTCTGAACGACCCTGGATAACATCAAATTGAAGCAGTGGCATAGCGGATTCCTCACAGTGATTAAGAACCCTATGGTGACCCCTTTAACCGGCGGGAAAAAGCGCGTAGCCTGAAATGATTATTCACTATAGTGAACAATCATAATGAAAGAGATGAAAACGGATACGCTGTGGGATCATCTGCACTGGCTGACCGTACTGGCAGAACAGGGCAGTTTTACCCGCGCGGCAGAGCGGCTCGACGTCAGCAAGGCGGCGATGAGTCAGAAAATCAAAGAGCTGGAGGAGATGGCCGGTGTGCTGCTGGTACAACGCACTACGCGCAGCGTGCGACTGACTTCTGCCGGTGAGAAGCTGGTGGAAGAGCTACGCGAGCCTTTTGCCCGCATCGAACAGAGCTTTTTCAGCGTGCGGGATACCGCCGGGCCAGTACGTGGCCTGGTGCGCATTACTGCACCGGTGGCATTTGCCCGTCAGCAACTGGTGCCGATTATCAGTGAGTTTCTGCGTGATTATCCGCAGGTGCGTCTGCAACTGGATGTGACTGACCGCATTGTGTCGCTGAGCAGCGAGGGGTTTGATCTCGCCATTCGACACAGCGACACCCTGCCGGAAACCCACGTAGCGCTGCCGCTGTGTGACACACGGACATTGCTGGTGGCATCACCCGCCTATCTCAACGAACAAGGGATACCGCATACGCCGCAGGATCTGGTGCAGCATAACTGCCTTTACTACCCACGTGGCGTCGAATCACCGCGCTGGCGGTTTGCCACCACCGCGGATAGCGAACAGGTCCAGGTACGTATTCAGGGCAGCTTTGCCACTAACAACAGCGAGTCGATACGCGATGCAGCCCTGCAGGGATTAGGGATCGCTATGCTGCCCGATTTTAGCGCCCGGGAGGCGCTGGCAGCGGGATCATTGCAGCAGGTGCTGCCTGAGTGGCAGCCGGTTGAGGCCTTTGCCGCCCGCCTGTGGATCGTACGACCCTGGGCGGCGCAGGTGCCACGCGCGGTAACCACCTTTACGCACTGGTTACGCGCGCGCTTTGACAGTTGATGGCAATGCCAGCGCAGGTGGAGTGGTGTGCATCATCTCGCCAATCAGGCTGCTGCGGTTATATAAACCAAGCCGCAGATTGAAGTCGAGATGCAGCCGCTCGTTGCCGGTTAATTTTATAATAGGTGGCGGCGTCTGTGGCCGCTGCTGAAACATCACTGACTGCGCAAAGGCGCTGCTGCTGTCGGCATGCAGGCGCTGATAGAACCAGGCGCTGGCTTCGCCTTTACGCAGGTAGAGATTAGCCCGCCGGTATTCACGCATCGCGACCTGCTGCGCCAGCGACAGGAGTTGGCGAGACGGATTCTCCATATTCTGCACAATCAGCGGAAAATCATCACGCTTCTTCAGCTCATGGAAATAGTTGCGGATACCGACATTTTTAACCGGTGCCAGCTGTTTCAGCCATTCGCGGATAAAAGGATTTTGCGGGGCGGCAGCCAGAAACCAGCTCTCGGTAACCGGCGCAAGCAGGTTCAGCGTCGATTGCTCGCCATAGTAACCAATGAGATCCATTGACTGCGCTTCGTGAATGCGATGCACCCAGGCGAGATTCTCAAACAGCAATGTGCTGCAATCGATGCCGATGCCGCCATAACGGTGAATCAGCTCAAGCCGGATGATTTCACTTTTATGTGCCAGCGTCAGATCGGAAGAGATAAAGTTGAGATCGGGCAGCCACTGCGACAGGGTGCGCTGCGTAATCAGATAAACCTGGTGGTCGGGGTTGTCCCGCCGGATTTTACTGATATTCAGTGCCATCGAGGCAGGCAGGTGATCGTTATGCCAGACCATCCAGACGATTTTTGGAATCTCCGGCAGATTTTTCTGCTGTGCGATCAATACAACATTATCCTCCTGACCCGGATCATATTCCGGTGCCCGACAGAGTCTCTGCTGTTTTCTATTCCATAACATCTGGCTACTGAACGATATTCTTTTCCAGTTACGCCAGATTTTATGCGCTGGACGTTGGCGATGTGAAGTCATGGTACACCTGTTATTTTTATTTTCCCGTCATAGTGCAGGCTCTGCCCGTTCTGCCAGTGGCAGGAACGGTCGACATTGCATACTGGTTGCAATCCCGATGAGTGCGGGAATTAATGAATAGTTTTCCCTGGTGGCGACGCAGTGCTGGAGCGCGCGATAGTTTCCTCACGGCTGTTTAATTGCACTGCACCTTTTTAATAAAACATTATTTACACATTAGCTATGTCTTTTTTCGACTTTAGGATAATACGGAAATAATCCGGTCACGTTATGAAAATAATAATATCTTCACTGTTAATCATTTATTTGAATGCGGGAATAAAAGCGGTTAAGGAATATCTGAATATTATTCTGAGCCCACACGCTATTCTGCGGCCTGGGCCACAGGAACAGTGACTATTGTACTTAACGTGTGGTGTAAGCCCGGCGCATCAATCCGCGGAATCAGACAGCCTGAAGAGGATTGTCTACGCTTAAGAAGAACTTACTGAGAAAGGAGCGCGCATGCAGAGTGAATCTTACGGGTTACTGGCGGTTGATAAGCAGGGTAATCGCGTCCTGTTTCTTAATCCGGAAACCTTCGCGGTCGAGCGGGAACTGAACGCTTTTCCACCGCGGCCGCATGAACTCCTGATGCTGGCCCCCTGGGGTAAAGCCTATGTACCCATTTTTGGCGACGGCGTTCATGGTAATAACCCGCACCCGGGTCACAAAGTGGCGATTATCGATTTACAGCGCCGGGAGATCAGTGGCTTTATCGATCTGTCGCCGCTGCGGGCACCCCACAGCGGGCAGCTGGGCCGCGATGGCAAAGTCTATCTCTGCTGTGAGCAGAGTGCCGCAGTGGCGGTGATCGATCCGCAGACCGACAAAGTGGAAAAAATCATTCCGATTCCTTCTCACAACGCGCATCGCCTGACGCTGTCACCCAGCGGCCGCAAGCTGTTCACCGATAACGAAGAGGATGCGACCATTACCGTGGTGGATCTCTGTGAAGCGGAGGGGCGGGTCATCGACACCATCCTGCTGCCGGGCCCGATTGCCGGCATCGCCGCTTCACCGAAACACCCTTATCTGGTCGCCAGCGCCGCTGATGCACCGTTGCTCTATGTGATCGATCGGCAAAGCCACCGCATTCGCCAGCGCCTGACGCTGCCGGGTCATCAGCAGCCCTGTCAGGTGGTACGCTTCAGCGCCGATGGCGAACAGCTGGTGGCGATAGGGGATCAGGAACCGCTGGTGACGTTGTTTGACGACTTGCTGAATCCGCTGGGCGACATCCGGGTAGGCAACATGCCGATGGATGGCTGTTTTACACCCGACAGGCAACAGCTGCTGATTGCCAATCAGGATGATGGCACGCTGAGCGTGATCGATCTGGCGCAGCGTAAAGTGATTGCCACGCCGCGTGTCGGGACGGGCTGTGAGGTGCTGGGTTATTTTCCCATCGGTCAGATAAACGGACGATGATAGATCGCGGAACTCCAGTAGCGGCTGCTGGCGTGCTTCTCCGCCTGCCAGCCGCGTTTACGTAATTCGCGCGCAATCATCTTGTTCATGATGCCGTGACCCAGCAGCAGCACCGTACCATGCCGTGAGTGATCGATCAGCTTCTCTGCCGCCGCCGAGGCGCGGCTGCGCGCATGTTGCAGCGACTCAGCTTCGCCCGCATAACCGCAGAACCACAACAGCCGCAGCAAGGCCAGCCAGCACAGCGTTGGTAACTGTACTGCGCCGGTTCGCAGCAGCGGCACGGCGACTTCGCTGAACACGGCATCAACCTCATGCGGCTGCAGGCCAAGCTGGCTCAGGGAGGATTGCGCGCGGGGCAGGGGACTACAGACAATAACCGCAGCCTGACGTGCAATCTCAATACTGCGCGGCGGCGGCCCGTCACTGACCCGTGACTGATCGTAGGCTTCGCACCAGTCTGCCAGCGCCTGCACGCTCTGGCGACCTGCCGCCTGATGATCTGGTTTACCATGTCGCATCAGAATAATGGTCATAACACCTCTGCCCCTCTTTTTTTTCAGGGTACCGTATTGTCTGCGCTTACAGTGATTTTTCAGAATAAATATGACGTGTCATCTCATGGTCACAGGCGTGTGCGACAACTGATCGCGATGAAAGGATCTTCGCCTCTGTTATAACGCTTAATGATTAGTAAAAATGGTAACTTACAGTCGATAGTGATTTTTCTGCGCGATGTGATGTATTTAACTGGCTGAATTTGCGCTAAAAGTACGTAATTACGAGATGTGATAGTGAAGTTTTTCTAATTATTTTCGTCTGGATCTATTGATTTATCTACGCGCGTAGATACACTACGTCTCCAGTGATTGCTCACGGTGCCCGATGCACAGCAGGCCCATTGATTGTTAAGTTACATTCGCTCAGTTCAAGCGACCGGTGAAAAATACATCGGCGAAATGGGGCGAAGAACAAGATTCCAACACCAGGGAATCCTTTAACCTTTCATCATGGTTAGTCAACTGAACGTCGTCACCGGGGGAGTTCCGCTTTTATCAGGGAATCGACCCATGGATGGGCGTTTTTCGATCTGCATACTCATTCAGGGATAGGGTTATGACGGCACACAACTCCGTTAAGCAGCAGGCATCACTGTCATCCACGTCAGCCGCCGATGAGCGGTTCAACACCCCTTCAGGCCGCAAAGATTTCTGGCGCGCCACTTTCTCATGCTGGCTCGGAACGGCAATGGAGTACGCGGATTTCGCGCTCTATGGCCTGGCGGCTGGTATCATCTTTGGCGATGTTTTCTTTCCGGAATCGACCCCAGCTATGGCACTGCTCTCCAGCTTCGCCACCTGGTCAGTCGGCTTTGTTGCACGGCCTATCGGCGCGCTTTTTTTCGGCTGGCTCGGCGATCGTAAAGGCCGAAAAGTGGTGATGATCTTCACTATTATTTTGATGGGCGCCTCCACGACGTTTATCGGCTTAATCCCGAGCTATGCCTCTATTGGCGTCTGGGCTCCCGCCTGTCTGGTGGTGCTGCGCTTTACGCAGGGTTTCGGCGCTGGCGCGGAGTTATCGGGCGGTACGGTGATGCTGGGCGAATATGCGCCGACAGAGCGTCGCGGACTGATCTCGTCCGTGATCGCGCTGGGTTCTAACAGCGGCACACTGCTGGCTTCGCTGGTCTGGTTGCTGGTAGTACAAATGGATCAGCAGAGCCTGCTGGAGTGGGGCTGGCGTATTCCGTTCCTCAGCAGTGCGCTGATTGCGCTGGTTGCCTTGTGGATTCGACGTCATCTGCGCGAAACGCCGGTGTTCGAACGCAGAAAAGCAGAAATGGAAGCGGAACGCGCAGGCGTGCTGGCCGCTCCGGTGGTGGATCAGCGGCCTTTCTTCCAGCGTACCCGTGCCTTCTGGACCATGGTTGGCCTGCGTATCGGCGAAAATGGCCCTTCCTATCTGGCGCAGGGCTTCATCGTCGGTTATGTCGCGAAGGTACTGATGGTCGACAAGTCCGTACCAACCACCGCTGTGTTCCTCGCCTCGTTGCTGGGTTTCCTGATCATCCCTTTAGCGGGCTGGCTCTCTGACCGCTTTGGTCGCCGGGTGGTTTATCGCGTGTTCTGTCTGTTACTGATGTTCTACGCCTGGCCCGCCTTTACGCTGCTCGACACGCGTGAACCGATGCTGGTGATCCCGGTTATCGTGGTCGGTATGGCGCTGGCATCGCTGGGTATTTTTGGTGTGCAGGCGGCATGGGGCGTGGAGATGTTTGGCGTTCATCATCGCTACACCAAAATGGCGGTGGCTAAAGAACTGGGCTCGATTCTGTCCGGCGGAACCGCGCCGCTTATTGCCGCTGCTATGCTTTCTTATACCGGTCACTGGTGGCCGATTGCGGTTTATTTCTCGGCGATGGCCGCAATCGGGTTCTTTACCACCTTTGTCGCGCCTGAAACGCGAGGGCGGGATCTCAATCTGCCTGAAGATGCCATCTAGCTTTGCCTGAGGATGTCATCTGCCAGGATAGAGCGAAAAGCAGCAGGCCGTGTAAAGCGGCCTGTTTTTTTTATGGAGGAATGTGATGTGCCTAAGTCGTTAACGGGAAAAGTGACCCGCAGTGAAGTTGCGAAAGCGGCAGGCACCTCAGTGGCAGTTGTCAGTTATGTCATTAATAACGGGCCTCGCCCGGTCGCCGAGGCGACCCGTCAGCGGGTACTGGAGGCGATTAAAGCGACCGGTTACCGGCCAAATGCGGCAGCACGCGCACTGGCATCCGGCAACACCAAAACCTTCGGACTGGTGGTGCCCAACATCGGCAATCCTTTTGTGGCGTCAATGGCACACGTGTTGTTACAGGAGTCGATGAATCACGGCCACGTCATGCTGCTGGGTGATGCATGTGATGACCGCAGGCGCGAACTGGAGTTAATTCAGGGACTGCTTAATCGGCAGGTCGATGGACTGTTTTACAACAGTGTCGATCGCCATCCTTACATTGATCTGATTAAAGCCAGCGGTACGCCACTGGTCATGCTGGAGCGGGTTGAGCCTCAGCCGGGCGTTAACATGCTGCGGGTCAATGAGCGTCAGGCTGCCTGGCAGGTGACGGCACATCTGTTGAGTCACGGTTATCAGCAGGTCGGCATAATCAGCGGCCCGGTCGATATGCTTAATGCGCAGGATCGTATTCAGGGCTGGCGTGATGCCATGCAGGATCGCGGTCTGCCGATTGATGAATCGCTGATGTTTCCCGCCAGTTACACCCCACAGGGCGGATACGCTGCGGCACAAACTATGATCGCCCGGGGTCGTCTGCCTCGTGCGCTGTTTACCAGCAACGAAGGTCAGGCGATTGGCGCGCTTCGCGCCTTTTCCGAACATCAGATCCGTGTGCCGCAGGATGTGGCGCTGGTCTGTTTTAACGGTACCGATCACTCGTCGTTTCACGTCCCGACATTAACGACCGTGCGCCAGCCACTGCGTGAGATGGCTCGCTCTGCGATTCATATGCTGAAAGAGGGGCAGAGCGAAGCGCAATTAAAGGAGTTTCCACACTACCTTGAAATCGGTGAATCCTGCGGCTGTGAGCCGCAAAGCCAGGGTTAGCTTATAAAAATATGAAAAGAATTATTATTGACTGCGATCCCGGCAACGGTATCGCGGGTGCCAACACCGATGATGGGCTGGCGATTGCGCTGGCCTTAGCTTCACCTGCACTGTCGCTGGAATTGATCACCACCGTGGCCGGTAACACGCCATGTGAAGTCGGCGCGCGTGTCGCCAAAGATCTGATCGTCCGGCTGGGATTATCTATCCCGGTCATACAGGGTGCGACGCAGGCGCTACAGGAAGATCCTGCGCCGTGGCGCGAGACGCTGGATAACCGGGTCAATCAGCTTGCGCTGGGTGAGATGTGGCAGGGCGTGCGCCAGCCAGCGGATGTCGCGGCGGATGCGTTTGATGCTGCTGACGCTATCGGCAAACTGATTTGCGACAATCCGGGCGAGATTACCCTGGTGGCGATTGGTCCGCTGACGAATGTGGCGCTGGCAATGCAACGCTATCCCGCCATGGCCGACTCAGTGGCGGAAATTGTCATTATGGGTGGCGTGTTTACGCTGGATGATTATATCAAAGACACCAATTTTGGCCTGGATCCGGAAGCGGCGCATCAGGTATTGCACAGTGGTGCAGCAGTGACGCTGGTTCCGATGGATGTCACCACGCAGACGCTGCTGACCCAGCAGGATTTGACCCACCTTACCGCCGTCGATCATCCGCTGACCGAATTTGTGCGCGACACGCTGCGTCCGTGGATCGACTATTCGATGGCGACCCGGCAGCTGGCGGGATGCTGGATCCACGATGCGCTGGTGGTCGCCTGGTTGCTGAATCAGCGGGTTGCGTCAGGCATCGATTACCGGGTGGATATTGAACTGCGCCCCGGTGCGACGCGCGGCAAAAGCTGGCGTTATCGTCAGCCCCTTCGGCTCACTGTCGGCGTGCCTGAGCAGTGCGGTGCATCGGTGCATGTGCTGCATCGTGTCGATAACACGCTGCTGTTGTCGATTATTGAACAGGCATTTAAGCGCCTGAAATCCTGATGTCGTGGGCGGTTAACTCGCCCGCTTGCCGGCTGCGGTAGATCGGTTTCCAGAAGGGCGCTGTGGCTGTTAAATGCTGACAATACCCGTCAGTTTATCAACAGCATCAGGATGCAGGCAGAAGGTGCAGGGCTTGTGTGAGGGATACCCGGCATTACATCGCTTCACACACGTCGATCCAGCGGGCATGAGTCAGTTCAGCCATCAATTGTGGCGAGATGCGGACGGCGCTGTGGATAGAACCCGCGGCGGGCAGGACTTCGTCGAAACTGCGCAGTGAGACATCACAGTAAACGGTCAGCGGATTTTCGAGGCCGAAAGGACAGACGCCGCCCACCGGATGGCCGGTCCAGTTAATCACTTCGTCTACGCTCAGCATTCGCGCTTTCGCCCCCAGCGCCGCTTTCAGCTTGCGATTATCCAGCCGGGCATCGCCTCGTGTCACAATCAGCACCACGTCGTTTTTCACTTTCAGTGACAGGGTTTTGGCAATCTCTCCTGGCGTCACGCCATGGGCGCGGGCAGCCATCCCGACCGTCGCAGTGCTTTCGGCCAGTTCAATAATTTCAATTTCAGGGGCGTGTTCGGCGAAGAACTGGCGCACGGACTCCAGGCTCATCTTTCTCTCCAGGCTGATCGAAGGCGTAAAAACTGCCACAAGCCTCAGTGCCTGTAAACGAGATAAACGGAGAATTCAGCGTAATTAAGTCTGTTTAGCTGCCGCTCAGGGTGCAGTTGCCGCATTGTTCGACATCGGGAATGCGATAACGCTGGCAGCAGCTGCGACGGACCAGTTCGCCGTTACGCGGGATCATGGTGCGGTAGAGTGGGTTTTCGCTGCCATCCAGCAGCCGCTGGTTGAAGAACAGCGCCTGCTCCAGTTGCAGCACCAGCGACTCATCGATCTGGCTTTTCAGCTCACCCAGGAACCACTGGAATGAGTAGCCCATATTATTCCAGATGAGTCGGGCGTTGATATCACCATGCTGCGTAATACCATTGACCACCGGGATCAGATGCTGCTGAATCAGCCGATCAATGCGCTGCTGAGGGTTAAGGTAGCGTGCTTCTTCATCCTCCTGGACATCGATCCAGAAAGTAGTCGGATGGCCATTCTCATGAAAACCAACACGGATATGCTCTGGCGAGCAGTCCAGCGCACGCGACTCCTGCAACAACGCCATAATCAGTGATGGCAGCAGCAGGCCAAAATACCATTGCGCCCAGAGTGACAGCACCGGTTTCGCCTCACGAATCGCATCAGGATGATCGCGATAGAGATAATCGCTGTAGCGCTGGATAAGGGGGGTAAAGGCTTCTGATTGTGACCAGACGGCGAGGGTCAGCGTGTCGCGCGGAGCAGGCTGGCTGAGCTTCGTCGATTCAAGCAGATAGCTGCGCTGTTGTTGCAGCCGCTCTTGCAGACTTTCCGCCAGTGGACGGTCATTCTGCCGGAAGATCATCGACTGAGCGTTAAAACGCTGTTCCTGAGCTGAAACGGTTGCCATGACGACTCGCGAAAAGTGTAGATAAGAAAGCAAATGATAATCGTTATTGATTAACTCTACAAGTCGTGTAAAAAATCGTCGTTGCTGGCGGGAAAACGGCGGGGGTGAGGTCAGTTATCCGATCGGACAGAGCAGCAGATAGCCGGGAATATCGCGCCAAAGCCTCAGTTATTACTGATGGCGTTACGCTTAATTATGCAGGTTTACTGGCGGTCTGATGCTGTTTTCGGGGTAAATCTTCCCAGGCGAGAATGGTATTCCGGCCCTGATTTTTAGCTACATATAATGCGCTGTCAGCATTGGCGACCGCCAGATCAAATTCATTATCGTAAACAGGCGCGATGCCAGCACTGATGGTGACGTGAGTTGAAACGGTTTCATTGAAAAGATGGGGGATTTCTAAATCCAGCACGTACTGACGGATTCGCTCTGCCAGTTTCATGGCGATGGCGCTGTCCACATTGGTCATCAATACCAGAAACTCTTCGCCGCCATAGCGGGTAACGACATCGCGTGAACGCACTGCATCACGAATTGCGACAGAGACCCGCGCCAGCGCCTGATCGCCCATCGCATGCCCGTAATTGTCGTTATAGGACTTAAAGTGATCGATATCCAGCAGCAGCACATAGTGGCTGCCAGCATGGTTTTCCAGAATATTATCGAGCCGGTTCTTGAGACCACGACGGTTATAAAGCCCGGTCAGCGGGTCGAGCATGCTGAGGTCGCTGAAGGTCTCTTTTTCTTCGTAGAGTTGATGCATCAGGCGCAGAGTAAAGTTGTCGGCACGGCGGCGCATCAGATGCTGGAGTGAGAAACCAATCAGCGGCAGCGTAATGGTCAGCAGGATCAGCGGCAGGTGCTGCGCATGGTCGAGCAGCAACACGGTGAGCACTGGTGGCGTAACATGCAGACAAAAAGCCCCCAGATAATCACTCAGGGCGATGGCACTGATAAATAATACACTGATCAAACTGATAATAAGAAAGCCACCATCAAAATAGAACACCTGTTGAAAGCGATAATTAATATGCCAGGCCCAGAGCATTCCAAGCAGCAGCGCCACAGGATTTAACAGGGGAAGTTTTACTTTAGGCCATATTAAAAGGCAAATTAACGTGATGCTGCTAAAGGCCGCGACACTCATTACCGGCAGGGTCGTATTACTTTTCTCACTGCTCATTATTGGCAGCAGATGAAATAGCGAAACGGCAATATTCAGAAACAGGAAAAGCATCACTGAAAGCCGGTATTTACTCTGCTTCAGTTCTTCATAAGATTCTAATTTCATTATAAGTACTCGTGACGACCCTGAAATACCAAAGCGCATGCCGGCAAAACCAGGTTCTGCCAGACAATGAGCAAATTATTGCTGTTGCTGTTATTAAAGGTGTTATCGGCCGCAATCTAGCATTTTCCAACTGATCTGTCATCTTCGTTGCCGGGCGTGACAAAAACAGGCTGCAGAGCAGGCAAAACTGTCATATGATAATGGGAATGCTTATCATTTGAGGTTTGTGTTATGGGGATAGCGATTATCGCAGCCTGCGGCCTGTGGGGAGTCAGTTGGGCACTGGGTAAAAAGCTGGATAGTGCGTGGGGCGTGTTGCTGCCGTGCATTGCGCTGCCGCTGTTCGCCTTATGGGAACCGAGCTTCAGCCAGTGGCGGATGGTGATGACGGTTGCGCTGTTGCTGACTGTCGTGATGCTGTTTAACCCGCGGCTGCGTCACTATCTGCTGCTGCCGTCCTGTCTGGCATTAGCGGGCGGACTGGCGGCTGTCTCTGTGAATTTTCATCTGACTTAATATAAGCGGCATGGTTAAAACCGGCGTACAGGGTAAAGCGGCTGGAAAAGATAAAGCGACCGGAAAACAGAACAACGGGAAAAGGTAAATCGAACACGGGGTAAAACGAAACGGGAACAGAAGAGATAAGCGGGAAAGGCCTGAAGATGACAACGTTGGTGCGAAGAGAGGGACTTGAACCCTCACGTCCGTTAAGACACTAACACCTGAAGCTAGCGCGTCTACCAATTCCGCCACCTTCGCATCGAGTTGTCTGTTCATATCACCGCAATGGTGCGAAGAGAGGGACTTGAACCCTCACGTCCGTTAAGACACTAACACCTGAAGCTAGCGCGTCTACCAATTCCGCCACCTTCGCGCAGTGCTCGCGATATGAAAATTGTGATTTTGGTGCGAAGAGAGGGACTTGAACCCTCACGTCCGTTAGGACACTAACACCTGAAGCTAGCGCGTCTACCAATTCCGCCACCTTCGCATACCCGTAACACCTTGAGAATGTTACAACCACGGAGGCGCATTCTAGAGATTTTACTCTTTGCGTCAACAACTATTTCGTCGGGCTGAAACGATCGCTGTAAAAAACAACGTTTTCAGCCCGGCAAAGCAGTTAACGGCAGGAAAAACCCTTAGCGCGTTTTGGCACCGCGACCATAGACGGCACGGTAAACTTTAAAGCGGCCGGTTTGCGCGATGACTTCGTGGCTGCCGAAGGCTTCATCCAGCGCCTGCGGATAGGGCAGGAAGGTGTTGGCAACGATACGCAACTCGCCGCCGGTATTCAGGTGCTTCACCGCACCACGAATCAGCGCCTGTGCGGCATCGAGGCTGGTCTGAGTACCTTCATGGAAGGGCGGGTTAGAGATAATCATGTCGAAACGACCGGTCACGTCAGAGAAGACGTTGCTGGCGAAGACTTCGCCCTCGATGCCATTGGCGGCCAGCGTCAATTTACTCGCTTCAATCGCCGCTGCGTGCACGTCACACAGCCACAGACGCACTTTAGGCGAACGGGCAGGCAGCGAGGCGGCAATCACGCCCGCGCCACAGCCCATATCCAGCACTTTACCTTTAGTGTGCGGGGTAAAGGTCGACAGCAGCAGGGCACTGCCGCTATCCAGACCGTCACGGCTGAAGACGCCAGGCAGGGTATGAATGGTCAAACCATCGAGCTGATACTGGTGACCAAAAGTGCTGGCATCGAATTCAGGCTGTTTGTCGAGGCGACCGTGGTAGAGACCACAGCGACGCGCGCTGTCGATCTTCTCCAGCTTCACCCAGGACTCTATCATGCCTTCGGCGCTGCGGACGCCGCTGCGGTTTTCACCGACCACGAACACGTCACAGCCCACCGGCAGCATAGAGAGCAGGTTCTGCAGCTGGAACTGCACTTCCGGCTTATTCTTGGTCCAGAAGTAGACCAGGGTATCGCAGCCCTGCACATCTTCGGCCTGCGCAACCATTCCGTAACGCGCCTGTTCGCCCATACGGCGGCTCAGGTTTTGCCAGTGATGATATTGCTGGGTGTGAACGCGCGACGAGGCGGTTTCCAGCTGAGCGGGCAGGTCATCCTGCAGATCGCCAGCAAATAAAACATGGCGGGCGGTAAATTCATCACTGTGGCGCAGAATGACTTCGCTGGCCGGGGTAAAAGCAGACATGTAGGGCTCCTGTAAGATCTGAGCGGGGATTATAGTGGTTTGTTGGCGCATGTTCGATGGGTTTGCTAGCATAGCGTCGCATTCAGGCAGCAGAACAGGTAACACCATGACGTCCAGGCGCGACTGGCTTTTACAGCAAATGGGAATTACGCAGTACCAACTGCGCCGCCCGCGCGTGCTTCAGGGCGAAATTGCCGTCACGCTGGCACCAGACACGCAGTTAATTATTGTCGCTGACGCGCCCCCCGGTTTGCATGAACCCCTGATGCGCGACGTGCTGCATGCTCTCAATCTGCAACCCGCTCAGGTGATGACCGTGACGCCGGATCAGCTGCAAATGCTGCCGGAAACGCTGAACTGCGTGGGCTGGCTGCTCGGCGTAGAGAGCGAACAGACTTTCAATGGCGTGGCATTAACCAGCGCCTCTTTCAATGAACTGATCAGCAGCGGCGTCGCCAAACGCGCGCTCTGGCAACAGATGTGTAACCATGACAGCCATCTCTTTACTCACCCCTGACGATCTGGCGCAGGCCTTCGCCATTGAGTGTCGTAGTCACGCGTTTCCCTGGAGTGAAAAGACGTTTGCCAGCAATCAGGGCGAGCGCTTTATCAATTTACGTCTCGACGTTGACGGCAAAATGGCCGCCTTTGCAATTACGCAGGTGGTACTGGACGAAGCCTCACTGTTTAACATCGCGGTCGATCCCGCTTTTCAGCGTCGGGGATTGGGCCGCCAGCTGTTGCAGCATCTGATCGATGAGTTGATCAAACGCGACGTGCTGACGCTGTGGCTGGAAGTGCGGGCTTCGAACCTGCCCGCCATCGCGCTCTATGAGCAGCTTGGATTCAATCAGGTCAGTCGTCGCCCCAACTATTATCCCACCGCCAGTGGCCGTGAAGATGCCATTCTCATGGCACTGACGCCGTAGCGGTGTTAAGGAGCTTTAATGATTGATAACTGGGATTGCATCCTGTTTGATGCCGACGATACCCTTTTTCATTTCGACGCCTATGCCGGTTTGCAGCGCCTGTTCGCCGGTTATGACGTACAGTTCACCGACCAGGATTACAGCGATTATCAGGCGATAAACAAGCCGCTGTGGGTCGATTATCAGAACGGTGCTATCTCCGCATTACAGCTGCAGACTCAGCGTTTCAACCACTGGAGCGAAAAGCTCAGCGTTGCGCCGGAGATCCTCAACAGCGGCTTCCTCAGCGCAATGGGAGAGATCTGTACGCCGCTGCCGGGTGCGGTCAGCCTGATGAACCAGCTGCATGGCCGGGTAAAAATGGCCATTATCACCAACGGTTTTACTGCGCTGCAGCAGACGCGTCTGGAGCGCACCGGTTTTCGCGATTATTTCTCGGCGCTGGTGATCTCCGAGCAGGTCGGCCAGCCAAAACCGGCGGCAGAGATCTTTGATTACGCACTGAATCTGATGGGCAACCCGGATCGTCAGCGGGTGCTGATGGTGGGTGATACGCCAGAGTCAGACATTCTGGGCGGCATGAATGCCGGTGTGAAAACCTGCTGGCTCGATCATGGCACCCGGCCCTTGCCGGAACATATTAAGCCCACCTGGCAGGTCAAATCGCTGGGCGAGCTGGAAGCGCTGCTCATCGGCTGACGGAAGAGGCCTCGCAAATCAGCATCTTTCCCATAAAAAAGGCCCGCACAGCGGTAATGCTGGTCAGTTAAGATTAGATTTGTAAAAGGCTGTCACGGTCAAACGTTGCAGCTTTTTTTCTGGCCCACCGTCACGCCTCAGCGCTGCGGATAGCCCTTTCAGCAGCAGAGGCGCCCAGGCCTCCACTCTTCGTGCTCTTTTTAACAGCACGCACCAGAAGCTTCAGAGCAGGCCGGTGGCGATCAGGGGCAGGCAATCCGCAGCGCTGAACAGAATGAGTCTGCCAGGAGAGCCCGCAGGACGCGGGCGAAAGGCGGGGCGGCACAGGATGTGCCATCCCCGGCGGTCCGTCAGGCAGGTGAATGAAGTGAAGGAACCGCGTAGCGGCGCGAGGACCGCCAGCCCCTGAGCGGCACCAGACTGCGTTATCACCTGTCGGTTAACTGACTGGCATTACCGCTGTGCGGGCCTTTCTTGTTTTATCTTTACCGCAGCGCCGGAGCGTTACTCTTTCTTCTCATCATCCTCATCCCGATCCTCTTTCACCGGTGTACTGGCGGTGAGCAGGAACGGCGACTGCTGCCAGCGGGTGCGGCGGTGGCGCAGCAGGGTGCGTGAGAGAATAATGCCGATAGCCAGCGCCAGCAGCATCATCAGACGCAGAATATTGGTGGTGTTATCGACCTGATGCGAGTCGGTGACCAGCACGTGGGTATCCAGCGTCACGCGCAAAAAGCCCAGCGGACCCTCGTTTCCGGCCAGCGGCTGCACAATCTGATGGTTGAAATAGCTGCCCGCGCGCTGGCCGTCGAGCGCCAGCCGATCGCGCACATTGATGTTTTCACCGCTGTGCGCCACCAGGCTGCCGTCGCCGTCATACACCGATGCATCCAGAATACGGCTGTTAGCCGTCATCTGATTAAGGATGGCTTCTATCTGAGTCCGGTTATTTTCACTGTTGTCCATCAACGGCTTAAGGCTGAACGCCACCTGGCTGGTCAGCGTATGCGCCAGCTCCTCGACCTGTTCAGAACGCGCCGCCTGATGGCCGAGGCTGAACCAGGATGCGCCCTGCATCAGAACCACCAGCAGCGCCATCGAGATGAGAACGATCACGGTACGATGTAAGCGAAATTTCAGTGCAGTTTTAGCCATTAATCATCCGGGTCATATCACAACAGAAAGCCTGGAGATTATGTTGCCAGAAGCGGCGCAGACAAGGTAGCCTCTTGCGTGGTTTTGTTGTCCCTACAGGAGCTCTGATGCCAAATCGTTTAACCTGGTGCGATCTTCCCGCCGATGTCTCCCTCTGGCCGGGTTTGCCCCTTTCTCTTAGCGGTGATGAAGTGATGCCGCTGGATTATCGCGCTGGCCGCACTGGCTGGCTGCTGTATGGCCGCGGGCTGGATAAGCAGCGGCTGACCGATTACCAGCACCAGCTGGGTGCCGCCATGGTGATCGTCAGCGCCTGGAACGTCGATGAGTATCAGGTGATTCGCCTGGCGGGATCGCTGACGCCGTTTGCCAGCAAGCTGGCGCATGACGCTGGCCTGGATGTCGCGCCGCTGGGCAAAATCCCGCATCTCAAAACGCCAGGCCTGCTGGTGATGGATATGGACTCCACCGCGATTCAGATCGAGTGCATCGATGAGATTGCAAAACTGGCGGGCTGCGGTGATCAGGTGGCGGAAGTCACGGAACGTGCGATGCGCGGCGAACTCGACTTCACTGCCAGCCTGCGTCAGCGCGTGGCCACGCTGCAGGGCGCGGACGCCAATATTCTGAAACAGGTGCGTGATGCCCTGCCGCTGATGCCAGGCTTAACCACACTGACGCAGAAGCTGCAGGCGCTGGGCTGGCAGGTTGCCATCGCGTCTGGCGGCTTTACCTACTACGCCGAATACCTGCGCGACAAGCTGCATCTGTCGGCGGTGGTCGCTAATGAACTCGAAATTCGCGACGGCAAACTGACCGGCAACGTGCTGGGACCGATTGTCGATGCACAATACAAAGCCGATACCCTGAAGATGCTGGCGCAGCGTTTTGACATTGCGCCAGAACAGACGGTGGCGATCGGCGATGGTGCCAATGACCTGCTGATGATCAAAGCCTCAGCGCTGGGCATTGCGTTCCATGCTAAACCTAAGGTGAATGAGCAGACTGCGGTCACCATTCGTCATGCCGATTTAATGGGGGTGTTCTGCATCCTTACCGGCAGCCTGATCCACGAAGAGCGTTAACTGAGGACTTGATTTGGCCAAAGCGGCAAAACGCGCATTTGTCTGTAACGAATGTGGCGCAGATTACCCACGCTGGCAGGGGCAGTGCAGCGCCTGTCACGCCTGGAACACCATCACCGAGGTGCGCATTGCCGCCTCGCCCGCGGCTGCGCGTAACGAGCGCCTGAGTGGCTATGCCGGCAGCGCCGGAACCAGCCGGGTGCAGAAGCTCTCTGAAATCAGCCTGGAGGCGTTACCGCGCTTCTCTACCAGCTTCAAAGAGTTTGACCGGGTGCTGGGCGGCGGGGTGGTGCCGGGCAGCGCCATTCTGATTGGCGGCAGCCCCGGCGCGGGCAAATCCACGCTGCTGCTGCAGGTGATGTGCCGGTTGTCAGAGGGCATGAAAACCCTTTACGTCACCGGTGAAGAGTCACTGCAGCAGGTGGCAATGCGCGCCCATCGTCTGGGATTACCCACCGAAAATGTGAATATGCTGTCGGAAACCAGCATTGAGCAGATCTGCCTGATTGCCGAACAGGAGCAGCCGCAACTGATGGTGATCGACTCGATCCAGGTGATGCACATGGCGGAGATCCAGTCATCGCCTGGCAGCGTCGCCCAGGTGCGTGAAACCGCTGCTTACCTGACGCGCTTCGCCAAGACACGCGGTGTGGCGATCATCATGGTCGGTCACGTTACCAAAGATGGTTCACTGGCCGGACCGAAAGTGCTGGAGCACTGTATCGACTGTTCAGTGCTGCTGGATGGCGATGCCGATTCCCGCTTCCGCACCCTGCGCAGCCATAAAAACCGCTTCGGCGCGGTCAATGAGCTGGGTGTGTTTGCCATGACCGAGCAGGGCATGCGTGAAGTCAGCAACCCGTCCGCTATTTTCCTGTCGCGCGGCGAAGAGGTCACCTCGGGCAGTTCGGTGATGGTGCTGTGGGAGGGAACCCGTCCGCTGCTGGTGGAGATTCAGGCGCTGGTCGATCACTCGATGATGGGTAATCCACGCCGCGTGGCGGTGGGTCTGGAGCAGAACCGCCTGGCGATTCTGCTGGCCGTTTTACACCGTCATGGCGGATTGCAGATGGCGGATCAGGATGTGTTCGTCAACGTGGTTGGCGGTGTCAAAGTGACCGAAACCAGTGCAGACCTGGCGCTGATGCTGTCGATGGTGTCGAGCCTGCGCGATCGTCCGTTGCCGCAGGATCTGGTGATCTTCGGCGAAGTGGGACTGGCCGGTGAGATCCGTCCGGTGCCCAGCGGTCAGGAGCGCATCTCCGAAGCGGCGAAGCATGGCTTTAAACGCGCCATTGTACCGGCAGGAAATGCACCGAAAAAACCGATTGCCGGGATGCAGGTTTTCAGCGCGAAGAAGCTGGCCGATGCGCTGGCGATTCTGGACGATCTGTAATGCGCCTGCGGCCTGCCAGCCTGCGTCGCGGGCAGGCCGCTCTCACCTTAACCGCATTGATGCAGGAGGCACGACATGTCGTCGTTTGATTATCTGAAAACGGCTATTCGCCAGCAGGGTCACACGCTGCAACAGGTCGCTGATGCCAGCGGCATGACCAAAGGCTATCTGAGCCAGTTGCTCAATGCCAAAATCAAAAGCCCCAGCGCGCAAAAGCTGGAGGCGCTGCACCGTTTTCTGGGGCTGGAGTTTCCGCGCCGCGACAAAACGGTGGGCGTAGTATTTGGTAAGTTCTATCCGCTGCACACCGGCCATATCTATCTGATACAGCGCGCCTGTAGCCAGGTCGATGAGCTGCATATCATTATGGGCTACGACGAGCCGCGTGACCGCGAACTGTTTGAGAACAGCGCGATGTCACAACAGCCCACGGTCAGCGATCGCCTGCGCTGGCTGCTGCAGACCTTTAAGTATCAGAAAAATATCCGTATTCACGCCTTCGATGAGGAGGGGATTGAGCCCTATCCACACGGCTGGGATGTCTGGAGTAAGGGCGTCAGCGCCTTCCTCAGCGAGCACGGCATTGCGCCGGACTGCATCTACACCAGCGAAGCGCCCGATGCGGAGATGTATCAGCAGCATCTTGGCATTCGGACCGTGCTGGTCGATCCCAGCCGATCCTTTATGAGCATCAGCGGCGCGCAGATCCGTCAGGATCCGTTCCGCTTCTGGGATTACATCCCGACCGAAGTAAAACCTTTCTTTGTGCGCACCGTGGCGATCCTCGGCGGAGAGTCGAGCGGTAAATCGACGCTGGTGAATAAACTCGCCAACATCTTCAATACCACCAGTGCCTGGGAATATGGCCGCGACTATGTCTTCTCCCACCTGGGCGGTGACGAAATGGCGCTGCAATATTCTGATTACGACAAGATCGCGCTGGGTCAGGCGCAGTACATCGATTTCGCGGTTAAATACGCCAATAAAGTGGCCTTTATCGACACCGACTTTGTGACCACCCAGGCGTTTTGTCTGAAGTATGAAGGACGTGAGCATCCCTTTGTGCAGGCACTGATCGATGAATATCGCTTTGACCTGGTGATTCTGCTGGAGAACAACGTGCCCTGGGTCGCGGATGGCTTGCGCAGCCTGGGCAGCTCAGTGGATCGCCGGGAGTTTCAGTCGATGCTGGTGACGATGCTGCGTGAAAACAACATCGAATTCCTGCACGTGCAGGAAGATGATTATGACGCGCGTTTCCTGCGCTGCATTGAACTGGTGAAAGCGATGCTGGGCGAGAAAAACGCCCAGCCGTAACGCAGGCTATGACCCGGTCTGCCGCAGGGCAGCCGGGTCAGCGCATTAATAAACCATCACCACTTTGCCGCGCATGTGGCCTTCCAGCACCCGCTGATGGGCGGCGGTTAAGGTTTCAACGCTTAAGCCGTGCAGCGTCTCGCTCAGTGTGGTTTGCAGCTTACCTTCATCCAGCAACGCCGATACCGCATCCAGAATCTCGCCCTGACGTGCCATATCCGGCGTGTTGAACATGCTGCGGGTGTACATCAGTTCGAAGTGCAGGGCAGCACTCTTCAGCTTCAGCTGATCCATCGACAGCGGATGTTCGTTTTCCACGATGGTACAGATATGACCCTGTGGCGCGATCAGCTTCGCCATGGTCTCCCAGTGTCCGTCGGTATCATTCAGGCAGAAGATATAATCGACCTGCTTAATGCCCTGTTTCTCCAGCTCACCGATCATATCTTTGTAGTTGATCACGATATCGGCGCCGCGATCGCGGCACCACTGTGCGGAATCTTCACGCGAGGCGGTGGCAATGATCTGCACCTTGCTGCGCAGCTTCGCCAGCGGGATCGCCAGCGATCCGACGCCGCCTGCGCCGCCCACGATCAGCAGCGTCTGATCTTCCGTTGCTGATTCAAGGTTCAGTCGCTCAAACAGTCCTTCCCAGGCGGTCAGAGCCGTCAGCGGGATCGCGGCAGACTGCGCCCAGTCCAGGCTCTCTGGCTTGTGACCGGTGATGCGTGAGTCAACCAGTTGCTCGGTGCTGTTACTGCCAGGACGGGTCAGGTCGCCGGCATAAAAAACTTTATCGCCTGGCTTAAAGTTGCTGACTTTGCTGCCCACTTCCAGCACCACGCCGCTGGCATCCCAGCCGAGGATGCGTGGCTGCTGTAAACCGTTCTTCTTTGCCCCTTTGTGCACCTTGGTATCGACCGGGTTGACCGACGCGGCTTTGACTTCAACCCGCAGGTCATACTCACCCGGCGCTGGGGTTTCAGGGAAAATTTCAGTGAAGTTTTCAGGACTTTCCGGATTAACTGCGATAGCGCGAATAGACATAAAGGTTCTCCTTAGTAAGTCACTTAAGTGTAGAACCTGATTTTAGCGGTGATAAGATGGACAATCTTTCATAGAGTGTTCGTCTGAGGTGAACAATGGCATTTCGTCAGTGGCAGGATATGGCGCTGTTTGCGCTGGTGTCGGAGTGCGGCAGCTTTACCGGCGCGGCAGAACGCGCAGGGCTGCCAAAATCGAGCGTCAGTCAGCGCATCAGTCAGCTGGAGCTGCGGCTGGGGATTCGGTTGCTGAACCGCACCACCCGCCAGCTCAATCTGACCTTTGCCGGTGAGCGCTATCTGCTGCATTGTCAGGAGATGATGCAGGCCAGTGAACGCGCCGATCAGGCAATCGCCAGCCTGCGGGAAAACCCCAGCGGGCGTCTGCGCATCACCAGCCCGGCGGGGATTGGTGCCACGCTGCTGGCGCGCTGTAACGCGGCGTTTTTACGTCTCTATCCCGATGTGACGCTGGATGTCTCGATCTCCGATGAGATGCGCGATCTGGTGCAGGAGGGTTTTGATGTGGCGCTGCGCACCGGTCAGCCGCAGGAGTCCTCGCTGATTGGCCGCCGGATAGGCAACTGCCCGCGACTGCTGGTCGCTTCACAGCGCTATCTTGATCAGCATCCGCCGCTGGTTCACCCACAGCAGCTGTCGGCCCACCGCTGTATTGCGCATCGTGCCTGGAATGAATGGGTGTTGCAGCGCGATGATGAGTTCTATCGCTGGCTGCTGCCGCCAGGCCATCTCACGGACAATTTACTCTATGCGCGCGAATCTGCGCTGGGCGATGCGGGCATTACGCTGCTGCCGCACTTTCTGACCGATGGGGCGATGGCGGATACCCGGCTGGTGCCGGTGCTGCCGGAATGGGAAATCGAGGGGAATGAGCTGTGGCTGGTCTATCCGGGCCGTAAACTGAACTCACCTGCACTGGCGCGGTTTATTGAGTTCGCGCTGCAGTCACCGGTATTCAGGGAGTTTTATCGCTGATTGTGCAATAGAGAAAGGGCGGCATCGCTGCCGCCCTATTATTCGATTACTTCGTCATACGCTTGTACTTGATGCGCTTCGGCTCCAGCGCTTCGGCGCCGAGGGTACGCTTCTTGTACTCTTCATATTCGGTAAAGTTACCTTCGAAGAATTCGATGTTGCCCTCATCCTGATAATCCAGAATGTGCGTGGCGATACGGTCCAGGAACCAGCGGTCATGCGAGATCACCATGGCACAGCCCGGGAACTCCAGCAGGGCGTTTTCCAGCGCGCGCAGGGTTTCAATGTCCAGGTCGTTGGTTGGCTCATCGAGCAGCAGCATGTTGCCGCCAACCTGCAGCAGCTTCGCGAGGTGCAGACGACCACGCTCACCACCCGACAGTTCGCCTACGCGCTTGCCCTGATCGACGCCTTTAAAGTTAAAGCGGCCGACATAGGCGCGGCTTGGCATCTCGGTGTTACCGATGCGCATGATGTCCTGACCGCCGGAAACCTCTTCCCACACGGTTTTAGAGTTATCCATGCTGTCACGGAACTGATCGACTGAGGCCAGCTTGACGGTTTCACCCAGTACAATCTCGCCGGAATCAGGTTGTTCCTGACCAGACATCATGCGGAACAGCGTCGATTTACCCGCGCCGTTCGGACCGATAATGCCGACAATCGCCCCTTTTGGTACCGAGAACGAGAGATCGTCAATCAGCACACGGTCGCCATAGGACTTACGCAGATTGCTGACTTCCAGCACTTTGTCACCCAGACGGGCGCCTGGCGGAATGAACAGTTCGTTGGTTTCGTTGCGCTTCTGGTAGTCGGTGTTGTTCAGCTCTTCAAAGCGTGCCAGACGGGCTTTGCCTTTAGACTGCTGGCCTTTTGGCCCTTTGCGCACCCACTCCAGCTCTTTCTCAATCGACTTGCGACGAGCGGCTTCAGAAGAGGCTTCCTGCGCCAGACGCGCATCTTTCTGCTCCAGCCAGGAGGAGTAGTTACCTTCCCACGGAATCCCTTCACCGCGGTCAAGTTCCAGAATCCAGCCTGCAACGTTATCCAGGAAGTAACGGTCATGCGTAATCGCGACGACGGTGCCTTCGAAGTCATGCAGGAAGCGCTCCAGCCAGGCGACAGATTCGGCGTCCAGGTGGTTCGTCGGTTCGTCCAGCAGCAGCATGTCTGGTTTTTCCAGCAGCAGGCGGCAGAGGGCAACGCGACGACGTTCACCACCGGAAAGGGTCGCAATTTTCGCGTCCCAGTCAGGCAGGCGCAGCGCATCGGCAGCACGCTCCAGCTGGGTATTCAGGTTGTGACCATCGTGCGCCTGGATAATCTCTTCCAGACGGCCCTGTTCAGCGGCCAGTTTGTCGAAGTCTGCATCCTCTTCGGCATAGAGCGCATAGACTTCGTCGAGACGTTTCAGTGCGCCAACCACTTCTGACAGCGCTTCTTCTACCGACTCACGCACGGTGTGTTCAAGATTAAGCTGCGGTTCCTGCGGCAGGTAGCCGATCTTGAGGCCTGGCTGGGGACGCGCTTCCCCTTCGATATCTTTATCGATACCGGCCATGATGCGCAGCAGGGTAGATTTACCCGCGCCGTTCAGGCCGAGTACGCCAATTTTTGCGCCAGGGAAGAAGCTGAGCGAGATGTTTTTCAGGATATGTCGCTTCGGCGGAACCACTTTGCCGACGCGATGCATGCTATAGACGAATTGAGCCACGTTGGTTTGAGCCTCTGGGTCTGTTGGTCGTTGGAATGATGTCGAAGTTTAGCCTTTTTCACCGTTTAATCCCAGCCGGGGGGCGGCGAATATTAGCGTGGCGGAGCCGATGCCGGATATAACTGTCTGATTTCCACCCTCAATCGCTGACAGGGGCGGGCAGGGAAACCAGAGGCAGGCGTCACGGCAGGCGCAGCGGTATCGCCTGCTGTGCCAGCCAGTTCTGCAACGCCTGATCGGGCGCGCTGTCACTGACCAGCAGATCAAAGCGCTGCAGCTCTGCGATGCGGGCAGGCAGCACCTTGCCATATTTACTGCTGTCAGCCACCAGCACACACGAACGGGCGCGCAGCATGGCGTGATGTTTCATCATCAGCTCATTGGTGTTGTAGCAGGTCGCACCCTGATCTTTGTCGATGCCCGCCGCAGAGATAAAGGCCAGCGTCGGACAGAGATCGTCAAGGATGGTATGTACGCCAATCGGCGTAAACAGGGCGTTGTCGGCATGAAATTCACCGCCGCTGAGAATCACGTTACAGGCCGGTTTCTCTTTCAGGGTCAGAAAGGTATTCATGGCGCAGCAGATGGCGGTAAACGACAGGGTGTCGGGAATGGCATCAACGATGTAGGGCAGGGTGGTGCCGCAGTCAAAAAAGACCGTATCGTTCTCATTGATCAGGCTGGCGGCCGCCTCTGCCAGCCGCTGCTTTCTGGCAGCATTCTGTCCATGCTGGTCGCTGACAAAATAGTGGCTGGCGTGACTTTTCGGATCGCTGACGATATAGCCGCCCAGCAGGACCACGCTGGAGCCCGGCTCGGTTAAATCGCGGCGAACCGTCATCTCTGAGACGCCAAGCAGCTGAGCCGCATCTTTCAGATGCAGTTTGTCGGTGCGCTTCAGCGCCTGCGTCAGCTTGTGAATGCGTTCATCGCGCCGGGTTTCCATGGTCATCTCTCTGTTCCCTATCCTGCAGTGCGGAGGAAAGACGCCGGACTCGACGTCAATACGCTACAAACCTCACAGATTTGAATGAGTTGCGTCTCATCCGCCAGGCTGGCAGTCAATCTTACCCGCATTCCGTGAGGGCCGCAAACCTCCGCCGTGCGGTGATATCGGCCCATCCCCACAGGCGAGCACGTCTCTCAGCCGCCACGGCCCATGATGTTATCTTGTTATAATAGTAACACTTTCAATCTCCATTCATGCCGTTTTACGCCAATTCTTACCGCTTCAGGATGTGGTTTTTGTCACATATTTAACCTTTAAGAAAGGTTATTGTTACTTTAATAACATTTTAACTGTGAAAAACATCCGGGAGTTCTGTCATGACAATTGCGGTCATCGGCTCAAACATGGTCGATCTGATTACCTATACCAACAGCCTGCCGAAAGCGGGCGAAACCCTGGAGGCGCCCGACTTTGCCATTGGCTGCGGCGGTAAAGGGGCCAACCAGGCGGTTGCGGCCGCGAAAATGGGTGGCAGCGTGTTGATGGTCAGTAAGGTCGGCGACGATCTCTTTGCCCCCAACACCGTAGCTAATCTGCAGCAGCAGGGCGTGGACACGCGCTTCGTCACCACCGCACCGGGCACCTCCAGCGGCGTGGCACCGATTTTTGTCGATGATCAGTCGCAGAACCGCATTCTGATTATCAAGGGCGCTAACCAGCAGCTGAAACCGGCCGATATCGACAACGCGGCAGAGGCGCTGAAAGCCTGCAAGCTGATCATCCTGCAACTGGAGATCCCGCTGGAGACGGTCTATTACGCCATCGATTTTGCCCGCCAGCATCAGATCAACGTGATCCTTAATCCGGCCCCGGCCGTTGCCTCGCTTGATATTGATTACGCCTGTAAATGTGACTTCTTTATGCCCAATGAAACCGAGCTGGAGATCCTCACCGGCCTGCCGGTCAGCAGTGATGAAGAGGTGATCCTCGCCGGGCAGGCGCTGCTGAAGCGCGGTCTTAAAAATCTGATCATCACCCTGGGCAGCCGGGGATCGGTCTGGATGAGCGGCGATCGGGTCCATCGCGTTGCCGCCACGCCGGTTCAGGCGGTCGACACCAGCGGCGCGGGTGATGCCTTTATCGGCTGCTTTGCATATCTGCTGGTGGAAACTGGCGATGTGATCGCCGCCATGACGCAGGCGTCTGCCTATGCCGCCTGCAGCGTCACCGGGCGCGGCACGCAGCGCGCTTATCCCGACGCAGAGGCTTTTCAGCGTTTTCTCAACCGTAACTGAGGTTCTGCTATGCAACAGAAAATTGTTCAGCAATCTGATGGCTATCTGAATAAAACGCCGCTGTTCCAGTTCATTCTGCTGTCGTGCCTCTTTCCGCTGTGGGGCTGTGCGGCGAGTCTTAACGATATCCTGATCACCCAGTTTAAAAGCGTATTTGCCCTGAGCGACTTTGCCAGCGCGCTGGTGCAGAGTGCTTTTTATGGCGGCTATTTTCTGATTGCGATCCCCGCCTCGCTGGTGATCCGCAAAACCAGTTACAAGATGGCGATCATGATCGGCCTGGCACTCTACATTGCCGGCTGTATCGCCTTCTATCCCGCCTCGCACATGGCGACCTACACCATGTTCCTGGCGGCGATATTTGCCATCGCCATCGGCCTGAGTTTCCTGGAAACCGCCGCCAACACCTACAGTTCGATGATTGGCCATCGTGACCACGCCACGCTGCGGCTCAATGTCAGCCAGACCTTCTATCCGATCGGTGCGCTGATGGGGATCGTGCTGGGCAAATATCTGGTGTTCCAGGAGGGCGACAGCCTGGAGAGTCAGATGGCGACCATGACGGCAGAGCAGGCGCATGCGTTCCGCCTGACGATGCTGGAGCACACGCTGGAGCCTTACAAATATCTGGTGATGGTGCTGGTGGTCGTGATGCTGCTGTTTATGTTCACCCGTTATCCGCGCTGCAAACCTGAGAGTAATGAGAAATCCCGGCCATCACTGGGCGAGACCTTCCGCTATCTGGCTGCTAATCGTCACTTTAAACGCGGAATTGTGACCCAGTTCCTCTATGTCGGCATGCAGGTGGCGGTCTGGTCGTTTACCATTCGTCTGGCGCTGACGCTGGGGGCGACGAATGAACGTCACGCCTCAAACTTTATGATCTATAGCTTCATCTGCTTCTTTATCGGCAAGTTTGTGGCGAATTTCCTGATGACCCGTTTCCGTGCGGAGAAGGTGCTGATTGCCTATTCGGTGCTGGGCGTGCTGACGCTGGCTTATGTGATGCTGGTGCCGGACTTTACCGCCGTCTACGCCGCCGTCTTTGTCAGCGTGCTGTTTGGTCCCTGCTGGGCGACGATCTACGCCGGCACGCTGGCGACGGTCGATAACAAATACACCGAAGTCGCGGGCGCGTTTATCGTGATGGCGATTGTCGGTGCGGCCTTTGTCCCGGCGCTGCAGGGCCTGGTTTCGGACTCACTGGGTTCTATGCAGCTGGCATTTGGCGTCTCGCTGCTCTGTTTCGCCTGGGTCGGATTCTACTTTTATGGCGAACTGCGCCATAAAAAACAGCCGGTTGCGACCGGTCGTCTGGCGGAGGAGTTACCATGAAAACCCGTTTACCCTTAGCCCGTGAACAGTTTCACACCACACCCTGGGTGCTGTTAGAGAGCGATGACTTCCGGGTTGAGCTGTTTCGCTATCCGGCGGGCATTGAGGCGGTGCGGATTCACAACCGGCGCGGCAGCGTGACCGTGCTGCCGTTTCTCGGGCAGATGATCTGGGACGCAGAGTTCGACGATCATAACCTGACCATGGGCCACAGTTTTAAGCAGCCGCTGCCCGCACATTCGATCATCGACACCTATGGCTGTTTTGCGTTTCATTCGGGGCTGCTGGCCAACGGCTGCCCCGCACCAGAGGACGATCATCCGCTGCATGGTGAGATGGCCTGCGCCCGCATGGACAGCGCCTGGCTGGTGCTGGAGGATCAGACGCTGTCGCTGGAAGGGGAGTGTGAATATGTCAAAGGCTTCGGCCATCACTACCTGGCCGCACCCGCCGTCCGCATTCCGGCCGACCAGCCCCGGCTGACGATCGGGATGACAGTCACTAATCTGTCGGGCGCACCGATGCCGTTGCAGTATATGTGTCACCTCAACAGCGCGTGGATCGATCAGGGTCGCTTCCGGCAGTCGATCCCCGAACAGGCATTCCGGCTGCGTCGCTCGATCCCGGCGCATCTGCGACCGACGCCCGCCTGGCGGGATTATACCGAGCGGCTGGCGCGCGATCCGCAGGCGTTACAGCAGCTCGATCAGCCACAGCTCTGCGATCCGGAGATCGTCTTCTTCGCGGACGATCTGCCGCAGTATGGCGATGAGGTGCAGTTTGAGCTGCATTCGCCGCAGGGCTATGCGCTGATGACGCGCTTCTCTACCGCGCAGTTTCCGCACGCCACTCGCTGGCTGCTGCATAACCACGATCAGCAGGTGGCGGCCTACATTCTGCCCGCCACCTGTCGGCCCGAAGGCTTTCTTGCCGCGCAGCAGGCGGGCACGCTGATCACTCTGGCGAGCGGCGAACAGCGACACTTCTCTGTCGAGACCGGCTTGCTCTGAGCAGGGCTTAAATCGCGACCAGGCCGCGCACACCCTCTGCTTCCATGGTGTCGCCGCGGCCACGCTGCACAATTTCTCCGCGCGACATCACCAGATAGCTGTCCGCCAGCTCCGCCGCGAAGTCATAAAACTGCTCCACCAGCAGGATCGCCATATCTCCCCGCTGCGCCAGCTGGCGGATCACCGCGCCGATCTCTTTGATTACCGAAGGCTGGATCCCTTCGGTCGGCTCATCAAGGATCAACAACTGGGGCCGACAGGCCAGCGCCCGGCCGATCGCCAGCTGCTGCTGCTGACCGCCAGAGAGGTCGCCGCCCCGGCGTGACTTCATCGCCAGCAGCACCGGAAAGAGCTGATAGATCTCCTCTGGCACTTCACGCGCCTGCGCAGCCGGAAAGCGTGACAGACCCATCAGCAGGTTCTCTTCCACTGTCAGACGCGGAAAAATTTCCCGCCCCTGTGGCACATAGGCGATGCCAGCCTGCACCCGCTGGTGCGGCTTGCGGCCATTCATGCGCTGCTGCTGCCACTCAATCTCGCCCGACTTCGCCGGGATCAGTCCCATCAGGCACTTCAGCAGCGTGGTCTTTCCCACGCCATTGCGTCCCAGCAGACAGGTGATTTCGCCAATCTTTACCTCAAACGACAGGCCGCGCAGAATGTGACTGCCGCCATAATATTGATTCAGTTCAGTAACCTGTAACATTTCAGCGCCCCAGATAAACGTCGATAACCTGCTCGTTGGCCTGAACCTCGCGCAGCGAACCCTCGGCCAGTACCTGACCCTGATGCAGCACCGTGACATGGTCGGCGATGGTTTCGACAAAGCCCATGTCATGCTCCACCACCATCAGCGAATGCGTGCCCGCCAGGCTGCGGAACAGCTCGGCGGTGTAGTCCGTTTCGGCATCGGTCATGCCCGCGGCCGGTTCATCCAGCAGCAGCAGATGCGGCTCCTGCACCAGCAGCATACCAATCTCCAGAAACTGCTTCTGGCCATGTGACAGCAGGCCCGCGCAGCGCTGGCGTTCACCGCCCAGCCGCAGCAGTTTCAGCACCTCATCAATGCGGTCACGCTGTTCGCTGCTGAGGCGGGCGCGCAGGCTGGCCCAGACCGATTTATCGGCTTTGAGCGCAATCTCCAGATTTTCGAACACGGTTAACGCCTCAAACACCGTGGGCTTCTGGAACTTACGGCCGATCCCGGCGCGGGCGATCTCCACCGGTGAAAGACGGGTCAGATCGCTGTCCTGGTCGTAGATCACACGACCAGCGTCGGGGCGGGTTTTGCCGGTGATCACATCCATTAGCGTGGTTTTGCCCGCGCCGTTGGGGCCGATCACGCAGCGCAGTTCCCCGACACCGATCTGCAGCGAAAGATCGGTCAGCGCCCGGAAGCCTTCAAACGACACGCTGATCTTCTCCAGTTGCAGCACCGGATCGCGCTGCACCCGATGGCGGTCCGCCCGCTGGGGTTGGGTAAACAGGGCATCACTCATTTTTTCCTCCGGCGCAGCAGGCCAATCACGCCGTGCGGCAGAAACAGCGTGACCAGGATAAACATCAGTCCCAGGAAGAAGAGCCAGTATTCAGGGAAGGCGACGGTAAAGAAGCTGCGTGCGCCGTTCACAATCGCCGCGCCCAGCAGCGGGCCAATCAGCGTGCCGCGTCCGCCCAGCGCCACCCAGATCGCCGCTTCAATCGAGTTGGCCGGTGACATCTCACCCGGATTGATAATGCCGACCTGCGGCACATAGAGCGCCCCGGCCAGGCCGCACAGCACGGCGGAGAGCGTCCAGACAAACAGCTTGAAGCCGCGCGGGTCGTAACCACAGAACATCAGGCGGTTCTCCGCATCCCGCACCGCGGTCAGCACCCGGCCAAACTTGCTGCGCGCCAGGGCGAAGCCGATCGCCAGGCTCAGCAGCAGCAGCAGTACCGTGGCGATAAACAGCCCGATACGGGTGGTGGTTGCCGTCACCGAAAAGCCGAGCAGGGTGGTAAAGCCGGTGAAGCCATTGTTGCCGCCAAACCCGGTTTCGTTGCGGAAGAACAGCAGCATCCCGGCGTAGGTCAGCGCCTGAGTCATGATGGAGAAGTAGACGCCTTTGATCTTCGAGCGAAAGGCGAAGAAGCCAAACACCAGTGCCAGCAGGCCCGGCACCAGCATGCTCAGGCAGAGCGCCCAGGCGAAATAGTCGGTGCCGGTCCAGAACCAGGGCAGTTCACGCCAGGAAAGAAAGGACATAAAGGCGGGTAAACCCTCGCCTGCGGCCTGGCGCATCAGGTACATGCCCATGGCATATCCACCCAGGGCGAAAAAGAGGCCGTGGCCCAGCGACAGCAGTCCGGCGTAGCCCCACACCAGATCCAGCGCCACCGCGACCACCGCGTAGCAGAGGATTTTGCCGACCAGCGTCAGGGTATAGGTGGAGATTGCCAGCGGATGCGTGGCGGGCAGCAGCGCCAGAAACGGCATCACCAGCAGCGCCACGGTGATCGCCAGGCCAATGCTGATGGTCAGGCGCGGCGCGGTGCGCGCCACGCGAAGCGTGATAGGTTGCGTCATCAGTCAGTCACCCTGCCTTTCACCGCAAACAGCCCCTGCGGACGTTTCTGAATAAACAGTACGATAATCACCAGAATCAGGATCTTGCCCAGCACGGCGCCAATCTGCGGCTCCAGCACTTTGTTGAGAATGCCCAGGCTGAACGCGGCAACCACGGTGCCCGCCAGCTGGCCGACGCCACCCAGCACCACTACCAGAAACGAGTCGATAATGTAGCCCTGGCCCAGCTCCGGTCCGACGTTACCGAGCTGCGACAGCGCCACGCCGCCCAGCCCGGCAATGCCCGAGCCGAGTCCAAACGCCAGCATATCGACGCGACCGGTCGGCACCCCGCAGCACTCCGCCATGGCGCGATTCTGGGTCACGGCGCGTACGTTCATGCCAAGGCGGGTCCGGTTCAGCAGCAGCCAGGTGAGCGCCAGCACAAACACCACAAACAGGATCACCGCGATGCGGTTCCACGGCAGCACCAGATTGGGCAGCAGCTGCAAGCCACCCGAAAGCCACGCCGGATTTGCCACCTCCAGGTTTTGCGCCCCGAACAGCACCCGCACCAGCTGGATCAGCATCAGGCTGATCCCCCAGGTGGCGAGCAGCGTCTCCAGCGGACGACCATAGAGATGGCGGATGATGGTGCGTTCCAGCACCATGCCGATGGCGGCGGTAACCAGAAAGGCGATCGGCAGCGCCAGCAGTGGATACCAGGCTAAATAGTGCGGCGCAAACTGCTGAAACAGGCTCTGTACCCACCAGGTGGCGTATGCGCCAAGCATCAGCATTTCACCGTGTGCCATGTTGATCACCCCGAGCAGGCCATAGGTGATCGCCAGGCCCAGCGCGGCCAGCAGCAGAATGGAACCCAGCGACAGGCCGCTAAAGGCCTGCCCCAGCAGATCGCCCCACATCAGCCGTTTCTGAATCTGCTGCAGGCTCTCAGCCGCGGCGGCCCGCACCGTGGCGTCCGGCTCATTCGCGGGCTGGGTCAGGCGTTGCAGGCTGGCCTGCGTATTGGGATCGCTGGACTCACCCAGCAGTTTCACCGCCCGCAGGCGCACCATCGGCTCGCCATCCGCCAGTTGCAGGTTCGCAAGCGCCAGCGCCAGTGCGGCATGAACCCGGCTATCCTGCTCGGCGGCAAAGCGCTGCTCCAGCAGCGGCAGCTGGTCGGCGACGCCCTCATTTTGCAGCTGCTGCGCCGCGCGCAGACGCAGTGTGGCATCACGGCTCACCAGCTGGTGGGCGGCCAGCGCATTATTAACCAGCACGCGCAGACGATTGTTCATAAACAGCTTTTTCAGGTTTCCCATGGGCTGCTCCACCGCATCCAGCGGCTGCAGCGTGGCTCCCTGCTGGCTGAACGGCTGTTTATTCTGGTCGATGACCACCGTTTCGGCATGCAGCGCTTCCAGCAGCGGCAGGCGATGGCTCTCCGGTGCGGCAGCCCACTGTTGCAGCAGCGTGGCCTGCTGACTGCGGCTGGCGGCGGTAAAGTCAGCCGCCGGTCCGGCACTGGCCAACAGCGGTATCAGCACGAGCAGGCTGAAAAAGCAGCGACATAGATTCATAAAAGGAGCCTCGTCAGGGGAGAGCAGCACGGCGGGGTACCGTGCTGCTGCTTCACAGCGGGTGACGCTGCGTATCTCTCAGCAACGCGCAATTACTGCGCGGTCTTCACCGGGTGATCGGGTTTTTTGTCGTTACCGGCAATGTACGGGCTCCACGGCTGCGCACGCACCGGCTGATCGGTCTGCCACACCACGCTGAACTGGCCGTTCTCTTCCACTTCACCAATCATGACCGGCTTATGCAGATGATGGTTGGTCTGGTCCATGGTCAGGGTAAAGCCATCCGGGGCTTTAAAGGTCTGACCGGCCATCGCCGCCCGTACTTTATCTGCATCAGTCGTGCCCGCTTTTTCTACCGCCTGCGCCCACATATGGATGCCAACATAGGTCGCTTCCATCGGGTCGTTGGTGACGACGGTGGCGGCGTTCGGCAGGTTATGTGCTTTGGCATAAGCGCGGTAGTCGGCGACAAACTTCGCGTTGGTCGGATTATCAATCGACTCGAAATAGTTCCAGGCGGCTAACTGACCCACCAGCGGTTTGGTGTCGATGCCGCGCAGTTCCTCTTCGCCCACCGAGAAGGCGACTACCGGAATGTCAGTGGCTTTGATCCCCTGGTTAGCCAGCTCTTTGTAGAACGGCACGTTGGAGTCGCCGTTGATGGTGGACACCACCGCTGTTTTGCCGCCTGCCGCAAACTTTTTGATGTTGGAGACAATAGTCTGGTAGTCGCTGTAGCCAAATGGCGTGTAGACCTCTTCAATATCTTTATCCGCCACGCCTTTGCTGTGCAGGAAGGCGCGCAGAATCTTGTTGGTGGTGCGCGGATAGACATAGTCGGTGCCAAGCAGGAAGAAGCGTTTCGCGCTGCCGCCATCTTCGCTCATCAGATACTCCACCGCCGGAATCGCCTGCTGGTTAGGCGCAGCGCCGGTATAGAAGACGTTGGGTGACATCTCTTCCCCTTCATACTGCACCGGATAGAACAGCAGGCCGTTCAGCTCTTCAAACACCGGCAGCACCGATTTGCGCGACACCGAGGTCCAGCAGCCGAACACCACCGCCGCTTTATCCTGAGTCAGCAGCTGCCGCGCCTTCTCGGCAAACAGCGGCCAGTTAGAGGCGGGATCGACCACCACCGGCTCCAGCTTTTTTCCCAGCACGCCCCCTTTGGCGTTGATCTCATCGATGGTCATCAGCGCCACATCTTTCAGCGGCGTTTCCGAAATCGCCATGGTGCCGGAGAGCGAATGCATGATCCCCACTTTGATGGTGTCAGCCGCCTGCACACTCCAGGCGAACCCCATGCTGACAACGGTGGCGGAGAGGGCGAAAGCCTTGATCAACGAACGTCTTTTCATCATCTGAAACCCCTGAGTAGTTGTTGTGTTATCTGGTGAGCTGGAGCCGGGCCTGCTGGAGGCGGTGCAGCGTGATCTTTCTGACCTCCGCCTTACTCACGGCGATGTGATCGGTCAGAATGCGTTGCGCCTCGGCGGTCTGCTGCTGAAAAATCGCCTGTAAAATCTGTGCATGTTCCTGCCAGGTGGCATAGATGCGATCGTCGCGGGTGAAGTCGAGCCGACGGATAATGCGGATCTTCTCGGTGAGTTCGGCGTGAATGCGTGCCATTTCCGGGTTACCCGCTGCCGCCACCAGCGTCATGTGAAATGCCTCGTCATGCTGCGATACCACCAGCCCTTCGGTAAGCGCCTCCGCCTCGCACCAGAACTGGTTCAGTTCGTTTAACAGTGCGGCACACTGCTGCGCGGGCAGGGCGCAGAGGCGTTTTACCGCCTCGCACTCCAGCACGGTGCGCAGGTCATACAGCGATTCGAACCAGGCGAAATCGAAGTTCTTAATCTGCCAGCCGCTGCGAAACCACACTTCGACAAAGCCTTCGCGTTCCAGCCGGAACAGCGCCTGGCGCACCGGCGTGCGGCTGACCGCCATCCGTCCGGCGATTTCGCTTTCGCTGAAGCGATCGCCGGGCATCAGGCGAAAGGCGAAGATATCGGCTTTCAGCGCCTGATAAACCCGTTCTGCCAGCGCTTCCGGGCGGGCTTTAGGATGTTGAGGTTGTGTTGTCATTGCCGCTCCCTATTCCAGCCACAGCAGGTTATCGCCAGGTGTGACCGGACGGCCCGCCTTGCAGACAATCCGCGTCACACGACCGTCCTGCGGGGCGACAATCGCCAGCTCCATCTTCATCGCCTCCACGATAATCAGCGTCTGCCCGGCGCTGACCTCGTCGCCCGGCTGCACCAGCACTTTCCAGATGTTGCCATTGAGATCCGCCTGCACCGCCAGCCCGCTTTCATCCTCTTCGCTGCCGCTGGCGAGTGCTTCATCTGCCTCCGGCGCGTTCTGCTCCTCCTGCGCCCATAGCTGCACTTCCTGTTCAAAGGCGGCGGCCTGGCGCTGGCGGAACACCGCAATTTCAGCGGCGTGGTCGGCGAGGAACTGCTGGTGGGCGGCAAAATCAAACTGCGTCTCTTCAATACGCAGGCTGGCACGGCCTTCGCGGAAATCTTCGCGCAGCTGGTTCAGTTCGGTTTCACTCACCGGATAGAAGCGCACCTGATCGAAGAAGCGCAGCAGCCACGGGGCATCGGTAGCGAACTGCGGGTTTTTCAGGAAGGTGTTCCAGATGGGCAGTGTGCGGCCCACCAGCTGATAGCCGCCGGGTGAATCCATACCGTAGATGCACATGTACATGCCGCCGATCCCGACGGTGCCTTCGGCGGTGAAGGTGCGCGCCGGACTGTATTTGGAACTCAGCAGGCGATGGCGCGGATCGATCGGAACGGCACAGGGGGCACCGAGATAGACATCGCCCAGCCCCAGTACCAGATAGCTGGCATTGAAGAGGGTGTCGCGCACCTCATCGCGGTTGCTTAAGCCATTAATCCGCTGGATAAAGTCCACATTGTTGGGCAGCCAGGGGGCGCTGGCGCGCACCGTCTCCTGATAGCGGCTGACGGCACCCAGCGTGGCGCTGTCTTCAAATGCCATCGGCATCCACACCACGCGGGAGGGCACTTTCAGTGTGCTGACATCGCCCAGCGTCGCTTCCAGCGCCAGCAGCAGTGACATCAGCCCGGACTGGTTGATGATGCGGCTGTCGTAGCGTACCTGTAGCGAACGCACGCCAGGCGACAGCTCCTCTACGCCAGGCTCCGCCTGCGCCGTCAGCGCATTCATCAGCAGATGGACACGCAGACGCAGCGCCAGATCCAGTACGTTATCGCCATACTCAATCAGCACATATTTGTCACCCGCCTGGCGATAGACCACTTTCGGCGTGCTGGTGGTGGCCTCCAGAGCGGCCAGAATCGTGGCGGAACCGTGGGCGGTTTCGGCCAGTGACGGCACGGCAAACGTGGGCGGATGCTCAGGCCGCAATGTCTCAATCAGATGCATCTGCGCTTTTTCCCGCGCCAGCGCATCGTCTGCGGTGATGGGGTGGAAGCGGATGGTGTCGCCAGGTTTAACCTGGCCCACTTTCCACAGCTCGGCTTTGGCGATGGTCACCGGACAGACAAAACCGCCGAGACTCGGGCCATCGTGCGTCAGGATCACCGGAAAGTCGCCGGTAAAATTGATCGCGCCAATAGCATATTCACAGTCGTGAACGTTCGAGGGATGCAGGCCCGCTTCGCCGCCGTTGGCGCGGCTCCAGGTCGGTTTCGGGCCGACCAGCCGCACGCCGAGGCGGTTGGAGTTGTAGTGCACCTGCCAGTCACTGGCAAAGAACGCATCGATGGCGGCCTGAGTGAAGAAATCCGGTGCGCCGTGCGGGCCGTAGAGCACGCCGATGCGCCATTCGCTGCCGTAGTGCGGAATGAGTGCCGCATCGAGTGACTGCGGATCGCTTACCGGGGCAGGCGTGGTGCAGGCTGCCCGCTCAGGCTGGGAGATCGCCAGCATATCGGCAACACGCAGGGTGCGTCCGGCGTGACCGCCAAACTGGCCCAGCGAAAAGGTGCTGCGACTGCCCAGATACTCCGGCACGTCAAAGCCGTTACGCACCGCCAGATAGCTGCGGCAGCCCTGCCGGGCGCGTCCCAGCACCAGGGTCTGTCCCGCTTTCACCGCCAGAGGCTGCCAGGTGCTGACCGGTTCGCCATCAAGCCGGGCGTCGCAGTCCGCACCGGTCAGCGCCACGATGGCATCACAGTGGAAACGCAGCGTCGGCCCCTGCAGGGTAAACTCCAGGCCCGCCGCCGCGTCATGGTTACCAACGATGCGATTAGCCAGCCGGAAAGCGAAGTCATCCATCGGGCCGGAAGGCGGCACGCCGATATCCCAGTAGCCGAGGCGGCCAGGATAGTCCTGAACCGAACTGAAGGTACCGGGTTGCAGCACTTCCACCACGGAGGAGGCAGGCACCACGCTGTCGAGGTAGCGCGTCCAGACGTTGCCGTTGCGAAACGCATCGCTGGCGGTAATCTGGCGCAGATAGTCGAGGTTGGTGGCGATACCATGCAGCTGAGTGGCATCCAGCGCATGGTGAAGTTTTTTCAGCGCCGCATCGCGGTTGTCGGCATGCACGATCAGTTTGGCGATCATCGGGTCGTAGAAGCTGGAGACCTCGCTGCCGGTTTCGATGCCGCTGTCGACCCGCACCCCGTCAGGGAAGGTGACGCCGGTTAACAGGCCGGGGCTGGGCTGAAAGTTCTTCAGTGGATCTTCCGCATAGAGCCGGACTTCAATGGCCGCCCCCTGCGGCGCCTGCTGCAGACGTGACCAGTCAACCACATCGCCCGCCGCCACCTGCAACATGCACTCCACCAGATCGAGTCCGGTGACGCACTCAGTGACCGGATGCTCCACCTGCAGGCGGGTGTTCACTTCCAGAAAGTAAAAGGCCTGCTGGTCGACGTCGTAGATATACTCTACGGTGCCTGCGCTGCGGTAGTTCACCCGCTCACCCAGCCGCACCGCCGAGGCGAGCAGGGCATCACGCGTTGCCTGCGACAGGCCGGGCGCAGGCGTCTCTTCCACCACCTTTTGATTGCGGCGCTGCAATGAACAGTCGCGTTCACCCAGCGCGACCACGGTGCCGTTACCGTCACCAAAAATCTGCACTTCTACGTGGCGGGCGCGATCGATGCAGCGCTCCAGAAACACGCCCGCATCACTGAAGAACTGCTCGCCAAGACGGCGTACGCTCTCCCAGGCGCTGGCGAGCGCACCGGCGTCGGCGCAGCGCGTCAGGCCAATGCCACCGCCGCCCGCCGTGCTTTTCAGCATCACCGGATAGCCAATCTTATCGGCCGCTTGCATCGCCTCCTCCAGCGATGCAAGCAGCGGTGTGCCTGGCGTCATTGGTACACCTGCACTGGCTGCCAGCTCACGGGCTCGATGCTTAAGCCCGAATTCACCGATCTGCTGCGCGGTGGGGCCGACAAAGGCGATGCCCGCCGCGTCGCAGGCTTCGGCAAACGGCTGGCTTTCAGAAAGAAAACCGTAGCCGGGCCAGATAGCCTGCGCACCGCTCTGCTGAGCCGCCGCCAGAATTTTGTCGATGCGCAGATAGCTATCGCTGGCTTTATCGCCGCCCAGCGCGATGGCGATATCCGCCTGCTTAACGTGCTGCGCGTTGCGGTCAGCATCTGAATAGACCGCGACACTTTTCACGCCCAGGCGCTTCAGCGTCCGAATGGCGCGGCAGGCAATTTCGCCACGGTTGGCAATCAGTACGGTGGTGAACATGATCAGTGACTCCCCTGTGATGCCAGCCAGTTACGCCAGCCGCCCGTCTCAGTAATCTCCAGCGCGTTGTTCAGCGCCGTGCCTTCGCAGATAAAGCCTTTCACCACACGGCCATCCGCCAGCGTCAGGCTGCCGATGCCCAGCGGTGCGGGGATCTCCGCCACAAACTCACCAAAGCGCGCCAGCGGGATATCCCACAGCTCCACGGTGATAGCGGCGCCCTGTTCGTCACGCATCAGGCCGGGTTTTTTGATCGCGCCCTCCAGCAGGGCGAAGAGGCGATAGTGTGGCGCGGTCTGTGTCTCTTCCACCCAGACCGCCTTGCGTTCGGTGAGCTGGAAATTAAGCGGCATCCCGGTGAGATGCGCGCCCACCACCGCCAGCCGGACATGGTCGGGTGAGGCGGGCAGGCTGCTGTGCCAGGCAGGGCAGGGCTGGCCGGTTGCACCCAGCGGCAGGGCGAGCTGCTGCTGCCAGCGAATGCCAAATTCAGCCAGCGCGCGATCGTGCCAGGCGGGTGCAATCAGCGTGATGCCTGCCGGAAGATCGTCGTTGCGGAACGGTGCAGGCAGCGCCAGCGCGGCGAGGTCGGCGAGATTCGTGAAGTTGGTGTAGGTGCCGAACTGCGAGTTGTAGTGAATCGGCTCCTGCTTCATCTCCTCCAGGGTATGAATCGTGGGCGAGGTCGGCACCACCAGTGCATCGAACTGTGCCAGCGTCTGCTGAATCTGGCGCGTCAGATCGGCCCGCAGATACTCCGCCTTATAAGCATCGACTGCGCTGTATTTCAGGCCGCTGGCGATGATCTCATGTACCACCGGATCCATCTCCGCCGGACGATCAAGCATCCCGCCCACCGCCGCCGTGCGTTCGGCGACCCAGGCACCGTAGTAGAGCTGTTCAGCGAGCTTCCGGAACGGGGTGAAGTCGATGGGGTGCAGCGTCACGCCACCCGCCTGCAACGCCTCCAGCGCCTGGTCCCAGGCGGCTTCAGCGGCGGCATCATCAAAAAACTCCGGGTTCAAAGGTACAGCAAAATGGGGATGAACCGGCAAGCTGGCCGGGGCGGTGCGCGGATTAATGCGCGAATAGGCGTCACCGGCATCATAGCCACCCATGACGCTGGCGACGCTAAAGGCATCTTCTGCCGTCAGGGCAAACACGGAAATCGTGTCGTTGAGGCGGCAGGCGGGCACCACGCCGCGTGCAGAGAACCAGCCTTTAGTCGGCTTCAGTCCGACAATATTGTTAAAGCCCGCCGGAACGCGGCCCGATCCCGCGGTATCGGTGCCCAGTGAAAAGGCGACCAGCCCGCGCGCCAGTACCGACGCGGAGCCGGAGCTGGAGCCGCCACTGACGTAATCGGCATCAAAGGTGTTACTGACCGCGCCAAACGGTGAGCGGGTGCCTACCAGACCGGTGGCGAACTGATCGAGATTGGTTTTGCCGATGACTATCGCGCCGGCGGCTTTAAGCCGGGCGACTGCTACCGCGTCTTCGCTGGCGGTATAGGTAAAGGCGGGGCAGGCGGCGCTGGTCGGCCAGCCCGCCACATCAATGTTGTCTTTAACGGCGAAGGGAACACCAAACAACGGCAGCGATCCGGGATCGCGCTGATAGTGCGCCAGCAGTGGCTTAATCTGTGCCGCTAACTGATCCGGTGTCGCCAGATAGATCCAGGCATTATCGTGAGTGTCGAGAGCCGCCAGGTGTGCACTCAGCAGCGAGCTAATCTGTTGCGGCGCCTGCTGATAGCGCTGCTGCCAGGCGTGAAGCGTCAGGCCAAAGGTTGAAGTCATACGAAGAATTCCAGCTGGTATACAAGATGGAATTCAACAGAGCAAAGGCTGTGCCACTTTTTTAACGCAATGATTCAACTGTTTAATGCGTTCAGTGATAAGATTTTCTGATGATAATTTGCACAATTACGGCGCGCACGCTGAACGATGACGGTGCGTTTAATGTCTGTGTGCGTAAATTTTGTGAAGAACGTGGCAAGAGTCCGGTGGCCTGGTTAGCATGAAGACTGTCTGGCAACTCGCCGGCCCCAGCAACAGAGGAGATTTACGTGGTGAAGTGGCGTAACTGGATGATAGGGATCTGCATGGCCGGCACGGCCAGCAGCGCATGGGCCGATTCGCTTGATCAACAGCGGCAACGTTACCAACAAATTAAACAGGCCTGGGACAGCAATCAGATGGCCACCGTGGATCAGCTGTTGCCCACGCTTCAGGATTATCCGCTCTATCCTTATCTGCAATATCGCCTGCTGGCACAGGATCTCGATCAGGAGACCACCCTGGCGGTACAGAACTTTATTCGCCAGTATCCGACGTTGCCACCCGCGCGATCGCTCAGTACCCGCTTTATCAATGTGCTGGCCTACCGACAGGACTGGCAGGGTGTGCTGAACTTTAGTCCGACCGAACCTAAGCCGGTGCAGGCACGCTGTAACTGGTATTACGCCAAATGGGCCACCGGTCAGCAGCAGGCCGCGTTTGACGGCGCGAAGCAGATCTGGCTGCGCGGCACGGCACTGCCCGCGGACTGCGATAAGCTCTTTTCGGTATGGCAGGCGTCCGGTCAGATTTCGCCGATTACGATCCTGGAGCGTATCCGGCTGGCGATGAAAGCAGGCAACGATAGCCTGGTGAGCTATCTGGCGAAAACGTTGCCAACTGACTATCAGACCATGTCTGATGCGATACAGGCCCTGCAACAGGATCCGTTAACGGTCAGCACCTTTGCCAGCGCCGTCGGGCCAACCGACTTTACCCGCCAGGCAACGATTTACGCCTTTACGCGTGTGGCGCGGCAGGACATGGAAAATGCCCGCAGCCTGATTCCGATCCTGGTCCGGGCGCAGAAGATGGGTCCGGAAGATGAGCAGGCGCTTAAGGAGATTGTGGTCTGGCGCATGATGGGCAGCGATCTCACGTCTGAGCAGGCACGCTGGCGCGATGCGGTGGTGATGAACAGCGAGTCTACCGCGCTGGTAGAACGCCGGGTACGACTGGCACTCTCTCAGCATGACCGACGCGGCCTTAACACCTGGATCGCCCGTCTGCCGCTGGAAGCCAAAGAGAAAGATGAGTGGCAGTACTGGCAGGCCGATCTGCTGTTTGAGAAAGATCGCAAAGAGGAAGCGGAAGAGATCCTGCGCAAACTGATGCAGGCGCGAGGCTTCTATCCGATGGTGGCCGCGCAGCGGCTGGGCGTTGACTACCCGTTGCAGGTGGATGAAGCGCCGAAGCCTGACAGTGCCACAGTGCAGGGACCGGAACTGGCCCGCGTTCGCGAGCTGATGTACTGGGGGCTGGATAACCTGGCGCGCAGCGAGTGGAGCAATCTGATCGGCAGCCGCACGCACACGCAGCAGCAGATGCTGGCGCGCTACGCCAATGAGCAGGACTGGTGGGATCTCAGTGTGCAGGCGACCATCACGGCCAAAATGTGGGACAGCCTGAAAGAGCGTTTCCCGCTGGCGTGGCAGAGCGTCTACGAGCGCAACACCGCGGTGAAGCAGATCCCGCCGAGCTATGCGATGGCGATTTCGCGTCAGGAGAGCGCCTGGAATCCGAAAGCGCGTTCGCCAGTCGGCGCCAGCGGTCTGATGCAGATTATGCCTGCCACGGCGGCGCATACCGTGAAGATGTACAACATCCCTGGCTACAGCAACACCAGCCAGCTGCTCGATCCGGAAACCAATATTCAGATCGGCACTCAGTATCTGGAATATGTCTATCAGCAGTTCAATCAGAACCGGATTTTCGCCTCGGCGGCCTACAATGCCGGGCCGGGCCGGGTGCGAAGCTGGCAGAAAACCAGTGCAGGCAATCTCGATGCCGTCGCGTTTATCGAGACCATCCCGTTCTCTGAAACGCGTGGCTATGTGAAGAATGTGCTGGCATACGACGCCTACTATCGTCACTTCATGGGCAAGCCTGACAAGATCCTGTCAGATGCTGAGTGGAATCGCCGTTACTAGCTGTGCTAAGCTTCCGTACTCTTTAGCGAGTACGGAAGCCTCTTCATGACCCATTCTGATTCCCCTACCGATGCGCATCCGGCAGAAGATAGCTGGCAGCGCTTTGTCGTGCTGATGCAGCACGCCTTTGCTGATGGTCATGCGCTGCCACTGATGCAACTGATGATGACGCCCGACGAGCGGGAAGCGTTCGGCACCCGTCTGCGGATTATCGAAGAGTTAATGAACGGCGAGATGAGCCAGCGCGAGCTGAAAAATGAGCTCGGCGTCGGCATCGCGACCATTACCCGCGGCTCGAATAGCCTGAAAGAGGCGCCGCCGGAGCTGAAACGCTGGCTGGAAGCGCGTCTGGGACGCGCCTGATCACTGCTGGTAAAGCGGATGGATGAACGGGCAGAGCGCCAGAATCAGTGCCTGATGATAGACACTGGAGCGGCTGAGCAGGCCGTTTGTGAACGCCCCGATAGCGCCACCCTGGTGTTTGATATTTTCGATGCCGGTTAACCGCGCCATCTCTTCGCCCAGCTCCCGGCCTTCACGCAGACCCGCCAGCACCACCGGCGGCAGGGTGAAACTGGCCGAGCGCGATTCGCCGCGCTGCTTCTGATTTTCCACCACCATCCAGGCAAACGCGCTGTCATCTTCGATGCCCGCCTCAATGGCTACCCAGAATGCCGCTTCTGGCCGGACCTGCCGGGCATTCATCACGCGCTGACGTGCGCCAGTTCGCGTTTCGAGATGGGTTAACGGTTGTGCTGCTACGCCGCTATCGACCTCGACCCCTTCAATATGGCAGGATCCCTCGCCGAAAACGTCGTTGAATGCCTGAGCAATCGCATGAATTTTCGCTGGATTGGTGGTGGCTGCGACAACATGGTACATAATTGGTTGAACCCTCAGGTGATTAAGCGCCTGGCCTATCGGGCTGTTTGATTTGTCATTCTGAACCCGGGCAGTGCTCACAATCCTCCCGTACTTCCTGTACGCGCCGGTTGTTTCGCGCTCTCCGTGTGCAGACTGACTGCAACAATGACGCCTGATGGGGTAAGCTCTAAAGCGATTTTTGTCGCAGTATAACGGAAACTAACATGCTACAGGTCTATCTTGTTCGTCACGGTGAAACGGTATGGAATGCAGAGCGCCGCATTCAGGGTCAGTCCGACAGTCCGCTGACGGAAAAAGGTGAGCAGCAAGCCTGGCAGGTGGGTGAGCGCGTGAAACATCTGGGCATTACGCACATTATTGCCAGCGATCTGGGGCGTACGCGCCGCACCGCGGAGATTATTGCGGATGCCTGCGGTTGCTCAGTCACGCTTGATCCGCGGTTGCGTGAGCTGAATATGGGGGTGCTGGAGAAGCGTCCGCTGGATGGCTTAACCGCGGAAGAAGAGCAGTGGCGCGCCACGCTGGTCAACGGCACCGAAGGGGGCCGTATTCCTGAAGGGGAGTCGATGACTGAGATGGCGACGCGCATGCACGCCGCGCTGAATGCCTGTCTCGATCTTCCTGCCGGAAGCCGTCCACTGCTCGTCAGTCACGGCATGGCGCTGGGGTCACTGGTCAGCACGATTCTCGGTCTGCCCGCCTATGCGGAACGTCGTCTGCGTCTGCGCAACTGCTCACTCTCACGTGTCGATTATCAGCAGAGCGCCTGGCTGGCAGAAGGCTGGATTGTAGAAACGGCGGGGGATATTTCCCATCTGGATGCGCCTGCACTCGACGAGCTTCAACGCTGATTGACTTAAGGCTGCCATCGTGAAGACGGCAGCCTTAACATCAGCTGGCTACGGTCTGGCGGCGAATGGGAATCAGATATTCGCAACGGATCTCGGTCGGTGGCTCAGCGCGTTTTTTACCGCCATCGGTATAAAAGCGTTCGATGTCCTGTCCCTGGCGACGGGTCAGCCCCAGCGTTGGCATGCAGGTGCCATAGAGCAGCAGGATAAACTCCTGCAGATTGACGCGCGGGCCGGTATAGGTGAACTGCACGTAGTCGCCCGCTTCCAGAATTACGCTCTGGCCGGAATGCAGGTTGACCGCGCTGTCAGCAGGCACCGCCGTGGTGTAGAGAATCTCCTGCTCATCATCTTTGTCCTGGCTGGCGCGCACCTGATGCAGGCCATACAGCACCGGCGGCACCGTGTCGGTTTCCAGCAGGAACTGCTTCCAGAAATGAATACGCATTTCGTCGCGGTAGCTGGAAATCTGCTCCAGAATACAGGTGTAGTTCTGGGTTTGTCCCACCAGCACCGTTTCCGGCAGGGTGACGAAAGCGGGTTCCGGCTGCGTCTCATCGTCCAGGCGAATCGGGGGACGAATACCGAATGAGTTCCATTCGGAAGAGCGGCGATACCAGGCCGGTGTCTGAGCAAACTGTTTCTTGAATGCGCGAGTAAAAGTCTGTTGTGAATCAAAACGATACTGAAGTGCGATGTCCAGAATCGGGCGGCTGGTCAGGCGCAGCGCCACGGCGGCTTTAGACAGACGACGCGCACGAATATAGGCACCTATTGCGTGTCCGGTTACGTCTTTAAACATCCTCTGTAAATGCCATTTAGAGTAACCGGCTTTCTGGGCAACATTGTCCAGCGAAAGGGGTTGATCCAGATGGCTCTCCAGCCAGACAAGCAAATCGCGAATGATACCGGCTTGGTCCATAAAACATCCTCATACTCTGGTGGTGCAGCTAAACGCATTCGAAGAATATTAGCACTCATTGCTCAAAAGACGTGGGCCGTTTTCCGGGGAAGGTTGTGCTAAATCAGTACGGGCTTAAACCCGTTTTGGTTTGGTCATTGTATCGATTAACAGTACATTACATTCTCATCTATTCCATTTGCAATGGTAACTCCATGACAATATCCCGACTTATGATCGCTGCGCTGACCACGCTAACCTTTTCCAGCCCGCTGTTGGCCGAACAGATTGGCTCTGTTGATACGGTATTCAAGATATTCGGGCCTGACCACAAGATTGTCGTCGAGGCTTTCGATGACCCGGACGTTAAAAATGTAACCTGTTATATCAGCCGGGCGAAAACCGGGGGTATTAAAGGCGGACTGGGTCTGGCAGAAGATACCTCTGATGCCGCGATTTCCTGTCAGCAGGTGGGTCCGGTCGAACTGAGTGATAAAATCGCGCAGGGCAAAGCAGAAGGTGAAGTGGTATTCCGCCAGCGCACCTCATTGATTTTCAAGAAGCTGCAGGTTGTACGCTTCTTCGACAAAAAGCGCAACGCCCTGGTCTATCTGACCTATTCCGATAAGGTAGTTGATGGCTCACCGAAAAATGCGATCAGCGCCGTGCCGATTATGCCGTGGCACTGATTATGCCGTCACGCTAAGGACAAAAAAAACGCCCGCAGGGGCGTTTTTTATTTGCCGCGTCTGACAGGGGCTTAATCCTGCAGGTCGCCGCAGAAACGATACCCTTCACCATGAATGGTGGCGATGATCTCTGGCGTGTCCGGCGTTGATTCGAAATGCTTACGAATACGACGGATGGTGACATCGACGGTGCGATCGTGTGGCTTGAGGTCGCGGCCGGTCATTTTTTTCAGCAGATCGGCACGGGTCTGAATTTTGCCCGGGTTTTCGCAGAAGTGCAGCATGGCGCGGAACTCACTGCGTGGCAGTTTGTAGTGCTCGCCGTTCGGGTTGATCAGTGAGCGGCTGTTGATATCCAGCTCCCAACCGTTGAACTTGTAGCTCTCTACCTGACGACGCTCTTCGCCTGGCATGGCCAGATTCATGGTGCGCGACAGCAGGTTGCGGGCACGAATAGTCAGCTCACGCGGATTAAACGGTTTGGTGATGTAGTCGTCAGCGCCAATTTCCAGACCAAGAATTTTATCGACTTCGTTGTCACGACCTGTCAGGAACATCAGGGCGACATTAGCCTGCTCACGCAGTTCACGGGCCAGCAACAGGCCGTTTTTACCGGGCAGGTTGATGTCCATGATGACCAGGTTAACGTCATTGTCGGTCAGCACCTGATGCATTTCAGCACCATCAGTCGCCTCATACACCACATAACCTTCCGCCTCAAAAATACTCTTGAGGGTATTACGCGTGACCAGTTCGTCTTCAACGATAAGAATGTGCGGGGTCTGCATGTTTAGCTACCTAAAATTTGCCAACAAATTGAAAACAGGGCGTACAGCGGTATGGCGTTCTCCATCATCGAGAGCGGCAGGCCGCGCTGAACCGTTGTACGAAATCATATTTTGATAAGCCATCTATCAACGTCAACAACAGTATTAGCTCAGCCAGTCAGGATGAAAATTGCATGCCCCGGGCGTTAATGATAATGGCGCATATCCTAACTGTATTAACAGCAACCTAACAGCACCAACTACAACCGATAAGCATAAAAACAACGCTTCGTTGACTTATATCAAATGCAATTGTAGCACGTTAACACTTTTGTGAAAAACTTCTCGCAGATTGCCTGTTTAGCTCACAAAAAGCATCATTTTCGTTACATTTTTTACGCGCTTAAGCCAAAATAAAACCAGCCGGAAACCACATTCTATCTCTCTGAATCTAAATGAATTAATAATGTTTTCTTTAATAATGCCTGTTTCGGCGATAAAAAGATTCAGGCCATCATTTTTAATCGGTTTTAACATCGTTAAGGCCCGCTTTTCTTATTACCTTCTGGCAACTGAATCATTAACAGCCATGTTAATATGGCGTTATGTTAATGGACCAATGGAATAAATATGCTTTTCCCCCTGATTCTCGTCTCGCCCGCGCGGCCAGAAAATATCGGCGCTGCGGCGCGTGCCATGAAAACCATGGGATTCAGCCAGCTGCGCATCGTTGCCAGTGATGCCTGGCAGGATCCCGCAGCGCGCCGGGTGGCACATGGTGCCGGCGAAATTCTCGATAACGTTCAGACCTTTGCAACCCTGGCCGACGCATTAGCGGATATCGATTTTTCGGTCGCGACCACCGCGCGCAGCCGGGCAAAGTTTCGTTATTACGCCACCCCGGAGCAGGTTGAAACGCAACTGCTGGAGAAACGCCAGTGGGTAAACAGTATGGCACTGGTCTTTGGCCGCGAAGATAGCGGGCTGACCAACGAGGAGCTGGAGCAGGTCGACCTGCTGACCGGCATCCCGATGGCGAATGACTATCCTTCACTCAATCTCGGACAGGCGGTGATGGTTTACTGCTATCAGCTGTCGAAGCTGAATCAGATTGAGGCGCCAAAAGCCTCCGCTGCGGATGGGCAGCAGTTGCAGGCGCTGCGTCAGCGTTTTCATCAGCTGCTGGCGCAACTGGAGGTCAGTGATGATGAGAAGCTGTCAGACTGGATCGATCAGCGGGTGGGTCTGCTGGAACAGCGTGACAGTGCGATGCTGCATCGTCTGCTGCACGATATTGAAAAAAAACTCACAGATAAATCCTCGGCAAAAAGCTGATTTCACAGCAACAGATCGCAGGGAATTTCTGCATCGCAAACGATCGAACAGCGTTTTACGGTTTCACCGGTGGCTGTGCGCAGTGGTGGAAATCTGTCCGCCGGACAAATCGGGTTGACTTAATGTGCGCTTTGCTTTACTTCTGGAAGCAAGACGGACAGACAAAAACAGACAGAAAATAAATCTAAATGCGTAAAATCAGCCTGAACACCACAATTATTACCACCACCATTACCACAGGTAACGGTGCGGGCTGACGCATACAGGAAAAACAGAAAATAAGCCCGCACCTAAACAGTGCGGGCTTTTTTTTCGGCTTAAATTCAGGAGAGTTTATATTATGCGAGTGCTGAAATTCGGCGGGACCTCGGTAGCGAATGCGGAGCGGTTTCTTCGCGTCGCTGACATTCTGGAAAGTAATGCGCAACAAGGACAGGTTGCAACCGTGCTCTCTGCGCCAGCAAAGATCACTAACCATCTGGTGGCGATGATCGAAAAAACCATCAGTGGTCAGGATGCTTTGCCGAATATCAGCGACGCCGAACGCATCTTCAGCGAGCTGCTGCAGGGGCTCGCTGACGCGCAGCCGGGCTTTGAGTACGATCGACTGAAAACCCGCGTTGACCTGGAGTTTGCACAGCTGAAGCAGGTCCTGCACGGTATCAGCCTGCTGGGACAGTGCCCGGACAGCGTCAACGCGGCGATTATCTGCCGCGGTGAAAAACTCTCGATTGCGATCATGGAAGCGCTGCTGCAGGCGCGCGGCCATGAGGTCAGCGTGATCGATCCGGTGGAGAAATTGCTGGCGGTCGGCCACTACCTTGAATCCACTGTCGATATCGCCGAATCAACCCGTCGCATTGAAGCGAGTCAGATTCCGCCGCAGAACATGATCCTGATGGCGGGCTTTACGGCCGGTAACGAGCGTGGCGAGCTGGTCGTGCTGGGCCGTAATGGTTCAGACTATTCAGCCGCTGTGCTGGCCGCCTGTCTGCGCGCCGACTGCTGTGAAATCTGGACTGATGTGGATGGCGTCTATACCTGCGATCCGCGTCAGGTGCCGGATGCGCGCCTGCTGAAGTCGATGTCCTATCAGGAGGCGATGGAGCTCTCCTATTTCGGCGCCAAAGTGCTGCATCCCCGCACCATCGCGCCAATTGCACAGTTCCAGATCCCCTGCCTGATCAAAAACACGGCCAATCCGCAGGCACCCGGCACCCTGATTGGTGCAGAAGGCGAAGAGGATGAGAGTCCGGTAAAAGGCATCACCAATCTGAATAATATGGCGATGGTTAACGTCTCCGGTCCTGGCATGAAAGGGATGGTGGGGATGGCGGCCCGAGTCTTTGCGGCGATGTCGCGCACCGGCATCTCGGTGGTGCTGATCACCCAATCCTCTTCCGAATACAGCATCAGTTTCTGCGTGCCGCAGAGCGAGCTGGCGCGGGCGCGTCAGGTGCTGGAGGAGGAATTCTACCTGGAGCTGAAAGATGGCCTGCTGGATCCGCTGGATATCATTGAAAACCTGGCGGTGATTTCAGTGGTGGGCGATGGCATGCGCACGCTGCGCGGCATTTCAGCCAAATTCTTCTCGGCGCTGGCGCGCGCCAATATCAATATTGTGGCGATTGCTCAGGGCTCCTCCGAGCGTTCAATCTCGGTGGTGGTGAACAATGATGAAGTGATCACCGGGGTTCGCGTGGTGCATCAGATGCTGTTCGCCACCGATCAGGTGATCGAAGTGTTTGTGGTCGGCGTCGGCGGCGTCGGCGGTGCGTTGCTGGATCAGTTACATCGCCAGCAGACGTGGCTGAAGAAAAAGCATATCGATCTGCGCGTCTGCGGCATCGCTAACTCGCGTGCGCTGTTAACTCACGTCCACGGCATCGATTTAAGCAACTGGCAGACGGCATTAGGCGAAGCGAAAGAGCCGTTCAATCTCGGTCGTCTGACCCGTCTGGTGAAAGAGTATCACCTGCTCAATCCGGTAATTGTGGATTGTACCTCCAGCCAGGCGGTCGCCGATCAGTATGCTGATTTCCTCAGCGAAGGTTTCCATGTAGTGACGCCGAACAAAAAGGCCAACACTTCATCCTGGAATTACTATCAGCAGATGCGCGCCGCCGCTGCCAAATCGCGGCGTAAATTCCTTTATGATACCAACGTCGGAGCCGGACTGCCGGTGATCGAAAACCTGCAGAACCTGATGAACGCCGGTGATGAGCTGCTGCGCTTTTCCGGTATTCTTTCTGGCTCGCTGTCGTTTATCTTCGGCAAACTGGATGAAGGGGTTTCTCTGTCGCAGGCGACCCATCTGGCGCGTGAGATGGGCTTCACCGAGCCCGATCCGCGTGACGATCTCTCTGGCACCGATGTGGCGCGTAAGCTGCTGATCCTGGCGCGTGAAGCGGGTCATCAGCTGGAGCTGAGCGACATTGAGATTGAGCCGCTGCTGCCCGCCAGCCTGACCGAAATCCAGGACATTGAGCAGTTTATGCAGCGTCTGCCTGAGCTGGATAACGCCTTTGCCGCCCGGGTTGCACAGGCGCAGGATGAGGGCAAAGTATTGCGCTACGTTGGCGTGATTGAAGAGGGTGGCATCTGCAAAGTGAAGATCGATGCCGTTGACGGCAACGATCCACTCTATAAAGTGAAAAACGGCGAGAACGCGCTGGCGTTTTACAGCCGCTACTATCAACCGATTCCGCTGGTGCTGCGCGGGTACGGTGCAGGAAATGATGTCACAGCGGCCGGTGTCTTTGCCGACCTGCTGCGGACGCTGTCATGGAAGTTGGGAGTTTAATCATGGTAAAAATTTACGCACCGGCCTCGATTGGTAACGTCAGCGTCGGCTTCGATGTGCTGGGCGCGGCGGTGTCGCCGGTAGATGGCTCCCTGCTGGGTGATTGCGTCTCCGTGGAAGCGGCAGAGCAGTTTTCACTGACTAACGCAGGACGTTTTGTCAGTAAGCTGCCCGCCGATCCTAAAGAGAATATTGTTTACCAATGCTGGCAGCGTTTCTGCGAGGAAATGGGCAAAGAGATCCCGGTGGCGATGACCCTGGAGAAGAACATGCCCATCGGCTCCGGGCTGGGTTCCAGCGCCTGCTCGGTGGTGGCCGGTTTAATGGCGATGAACGAGTTTTGCGGCAAGCCACTCAGCGACAGCACGTTACTGACGCTGATGGGCGAGCTGGAAGGGCGGATCTCCGGCAGCGTGCATTATGATAATGTCGCCCCCTGCTTCCTCGGCGGCATTCAGCTGATGCTGCAGGAGAATGACATTATCAGCCAGGCGGTGCCGGGCTTTGACGACTGGCTGTGGGTGATGGCCTATCCGGGCATTAAAGTTTCGACCGCAGAAGCGCGCGCTATTTTACCGGCGCAGTACCGCAAAGAGGACTGCATTAAGCATGGCCGTTTGCTGGCCGGCTTCATTCACGCCTGCCATACGCGTCAGCCGCAGCTGGCAGCTAAACTTATGCAGGATGTGATTGCCGAACCTTACCGGACCCGGCTGCTGCCAGGCTTCGCCGAGGCGCGGCAGGCTGCTAAAGATATTGGCGCACTGGCGTGCGGTATCTCAGGCTCTGGTCCGACACTTTTCGCCGTTTGCAATCAGATGGAAACGGCACAGCGGATGGCTGACTGGCTGAGCCAGCACTATCTGCAGAATGATGAAGGCTTCGTCCATATCTGCCGTCTCGACACGGCTGGCGCACGACAATTGGGATAACGCATGAAACTCTACAATCTTAAGGATCACAACGAGCAGGTCAGCTTCGCCCAGGCGGTGAAACAGGGTCTGGGGTCGCAGCAGGGTCTGTTCTTTCCGCTGGAACTGCCGGAGTTTGAACTGACCGACATCGACGCGATGCTGGAGATGGATTTTGTCAGCCGCAGCAGCAAAATTCTCTCGGCTTTCATTGGTGACGAGATTCCGGCCCACCAGTTGCATGAGCGTGTTAAAGCCGCTTTTGCCTTTCCGGCCCCGGTGAAAGCCGTCAGCGAAGATATCGCCTGTCTGGAGCTGTTCCACGGCCCGACGCTGGCGTTTAAAGATTTCGGCGGCCGTTTCATGGCGCAGATGCTGGCGTATGTCTCAGGCTCAGATGAGCAGATCACCATCCTTACCGCCACCTCAGGTGATACCGGTGCGGCCGTGGCTCACGCTTTCTATGGCATGAAGAACGTGCGCGTAGTGATCCTCTATCCGCAGGGCAAAATCAGTCCGCTGCAGGAGAAACTCTTCTGTACCCTGGGCGGCAACATCGAAACCATCGCTATCGACGGCGATTTTGATGCCTGCCAGTCGCTGGTCAAACAGGCGTTTGATGATGAAGAACTGAAGCGGGCGATTGGCCTCAACTCGGCTAACTCCATTAACATCAGCCGCCTGCTGGCGCAGATCTGCTACTACTTTGAAGCGGTCGCGCAGCTGCCACAGGAAAAACGTAATCAGCTGGTGGTCTCTGTGCCGAGCGGCAACTTCGGTGATTTGACCGCCGGTCTGCTGGCGAAATCGCTGGGCCTGCCGATCAAACGCTTTATCGCCGCGACCAACGCCAACGATACCGTGCCGCGCTTCCTCGGCAACGGCGAGTGGCAGCCAAACCTGACTGTCTCTACGCTGTCGAATGCGATGGATGTCAGCCAGCCTAACAACTGGCCACGTGTGGAAGAGCTGTTCCGCCGTAAAACCTGGCGCTTAACCGATCTGGCCTGTGGTGCGGTTTCGGATGAGACCACGCGCGCCGCCATGCGTGAACTGGCTGAGATGGGCTACATTTCCGAGCCGCATGCCGCCATCGCCTGGCGTCTGCTGCGCGATCAGCTGCAGGAAGGGGAATATGGTGTGTTCCTGGGAACCGCGCATCCGGCGAAATTCCGCGAAAGCGTGGAAGCGATCCTTGAGCAGACCCTGACGCTGCCGCCGGAGTTAGCGGAGCGCGCCGACCTGCCGCTGCTGTCGCACCAGATGAAGGGGGATTTCGCCTCGCTGCGGGCGTTCCTGCTGAAGTAGTGCTGTGAAAAGCTTCCCGGTTACGGGAAGCCTGTTTGTGATGTGAAAAGCAGAGTGCGCGCGGGGGAGTTACTGCTCCGCGCGCTTAAAGACCAGCTCGCTTTCGCTGCTGCTGGCCCCGTCAAAACGATAGCCATCCAGATCAAACGCCTTAAGCTGTTCCGGCTTTGTCAGGCGCTGCTGAATCACATAGCGACTCATTAATCCACGCGCCTTTTTGGCGTAGAAGCTAATCACTTTATAGCTGCCGTTCTTCTCATCAAGGAACACCGGTTTAATCATCTGTGCCTGCAGCGTTTTAGGCTTAACCGCCCGGAAATATTCGTCCGAGGCGAGATTAATCAACACCTCATCACCCTGTTCCGCCAGCGCGGCATTCAGCGTTTCAGTGATCAGATCGCCCCAGAAGGTGTAGAGATCTTTGCCCGCCGGATTCGCCAGGCGAATGCCCATCTCCAGCCGGTAGGGCTGCATTAAATCGAGCGGCCGCAGCACGCCATAAAGGCCTGACAACATGCGCAGATGCTGCTGAGCAAAATCAAAATCGTGATCGCTGAAGGTCTCTGCCTGTAAACCGGTATAGACATCACCTTTGAATGCCAGAATTGCCTGACGGGCATTCTGAGGGGAAAAGTCGGGCTGCCAGCTATTAAAGCGCTCGGCATTGAGGTGCGCCAGTTTGTCGCTGATGCCCATTAACGAGGCGATGCTGGCGGGTGACAGTTCGCGCGCAATTTCAATCAGCTGTTGTGACTTTTCTAACAGCGCAGGCTGGGTGAAACGCGTTGTCGCCAGCGGGCTTTCATAATCCAGCGTCTTGGCGGGAGAGATCACCATCAACATAGTTGCTTCCTCGGTTAATGCCTGGTTTAACAGGGCATTGGCGGCTTATCAGGCTTTGCAGTGTACCAAAAAAGCCGCAAAGAATGACGAATCACACCTATTTGTTCGCGCTATCGTAAACGGCATTCCCTGACCTTGCGCCACCGTTGCCGCGTGATATTATCGCAACAGCCTTTTTTCACACTGACAGTTAACTAAGAGAAAAGAACATGACGGACAAACTTACCTCCCTGCGTCAGCTTACCACCGTAGTAGCAGACACCGGTGATATTGCAGCCATGAAGCTGTACCAGCCACAAGACGCCACCACCAACCCTTCTCTGATTCTCAACGCCGCACAAATTCCTGAATACCGTAAACTGATCGATGAAGCGATCGGCTGGGCGCGTGAGCAGAGCAGCAACAAAGAAGAGCAGCTGCAGCTGGTTTCTGACAAGCTGGCCGTGAACATTGGTCTGGAAATTCTCAAACTGATCCCAGGCCGCATCTCGACGGAAGTGGATGCGCGTCTCTCTTACGACACTGAAGGCAGCATCGCTAAAGCCCGCAGCCTGATCAAACTCTACAATGATGCCGGTATCAGCAACGACCGCATCCTGATCAAACTGGCCTCTACCTGGCAGGGCATCCGTGCTGCAGAGCAACTGGAAAAAGAGGGTATCAACTGTAACCTGACGCTGCTGTTCTCCTTTGCTCAGGCACGTGCCTGTGCCGAAGCGGGCGTGTTCCTGATCTCTCCGTTTGTTGGCCGTATCCTCGACTGGTACAAAGCCAACACCGACAAGAAAGAGTATGCCGCGCACGAAGATCCAGGCGTGGTTTCAGTTTCTGAAATCTACAACTACTACAAGCAGCACGGCTATGAAACCGTGGTGATGGGCGCCAGCTTCCGTAACGTCGGCGAAATCATCGAGCTGGCTGGCTGTGATCGTCTGACGATTTCTCCTGCGCTGCTGAAAGAGCTGGCGGAGAGCGAAGGCACCCTGGAGCGTAAACTGAGCTACAGCGGCGAAGTGAAAGCGCGTCCGGCCCGCATGACCGAGTCTGAGTTCCTGTGGCAGCACAACCAGGATCCCATGGCGGTTGCGAAGCTGGCAGAAGGTATCCGCAATTTTGCCGTTGATCAGGGCAAACTTGAGAAGATGCTGGCAGAGCTGCTGTAATCCCTTGACCGTGGCGGCGCAGGCTGCCACGGTTTTCCCTTTTCCGACCCTTTCACTTTATATTATCCTCTCGGCTATTCCCCTTTTACTCCAACCGCACCGCGGTAAATCACAGCGAAGCTAATCATGAATACATTACGCATTGGCCTGATCTCGGTCTCCGATCGCGCCGCAAACGGCATCTATCAGGATCAGGGTATTCCCGCGCTGGAGAGCTGGCTCGGCAGCGCAATCAGCAGCCCGTTTGAGATTGAGTCCCGACTGGTGCCCGACGAGCAGCCGATGATTGAGCAGGCGATTTGCGAACTGGTCGATGAACGTTTTTGCCATCTGGTGTTAACCACCGGCGGCACCGGTCCGGCCCGACGCGATGTCACGCCCGATGCCACCTTAGCCGTTGCCGATCGTGAAATGCCCGGTTTTGGTGAGCAGATGCGTCAGATCAGCCTGCAGTTCGTGCCGACCGCGATTCTGTCGCGTCAGGTCGGGGTGATCCGCAAACAGTCGCTAATCCTCAATCTGCCTGGACAGCCGAAGTCGATCAAAGAGACGCTGGAAGGGCTGAAGGATGAGCAGGGCAAGGTAAAAGTTCACGGCATCTTCGCGTCTGTACCTTATTGTTTACAGTTGCTGGAAGGACCTTATGTCGAAACGCACTCCAGCGTAGTAGCAGCATTTCGGCCTAAAAGCGCGATACGTGAGATAAATAACTAAATATTCCCCATTTCAGGCATAAGCTATAGCCTTGCTGGTGTGGCAAAAGATTGACGGTATAGTAATAAGATCTTTACAACCTTATCTCTTTTGCCTCTGGAATATTATGAATCCGACTCATACTCAGCGTCTGACCGGTAAAGATTACAAGACCCTGGCGCTGGCCGCGCTGGGTGGCGCGCTGGAATTCTACGACTTCATCATCTTCGTCTTCTTCGCCACCGTGATTGGCGAACTCTTTTTCCCCTCGGATATCCCGGAATGGCTGCGTCAGCTGCAGACGTTTGCCATTTTTGCCGCAGGCTATCTGGCACGTCCGCTGGGCGGCATCGTGATGGCGCATTTTGGCGATAAGCTCGGGCGCAAAAAGATGTTCAGCCTGAGCATTCTGCTGATGGCGCTGCCGACCCTGATGATGGGCGCTTTACCCACCTGGCAGACGATCGGCATTGCTGCGCCACTGCTGATGCTGCTGATGCGGATGTTACAGGGCGCCGCGATTGGCGGTGAAGTGCCGGGCGCCTGGGTGTTTGTCGCGGAACACGTGCCCTATAAACGTATCGGCATCGCCTGCGGCACGTTAACGGCCGGGCTGACCATCGGCATTTTACTGGGTTCGCTGGTGGCCACGCTGATCAATACCTCAATGTCGCAGCAGGCGATCCATGATGGCGGCTGGCGCATTCCGTTCTTCCTCGGCGGCGTGTTCGGGCTGGTCGCGATGTTTCTCCGTCGCTGGCTGCATGAGACGCCGGTGTTTATTGAGATGCAGCAGCGTAAAGCGCTGGCTCAAACTCTGCCGCTGAAGACCGTGCTGGCAGAGCATAAAAAGTCGATTGTCATCTCGATGCTGCTGACCTGGCTGCTCTCCGCCTGCATCGTGGTGGTGATCCTGATGTCGCCGGTCTGGCTGCAGAAGCAGCAGGGCATCGCGCCCGCGCTGACCCTGCAGGCCAACAGCATCGCCACCGTGATGCTCTGCATTGGCTGCATTATTGCCGGACTCGCTGCCGATCGCTTTGGTGCCAGTCGTACGCTGTGTGTCGGCAGCCTGCTGCTGGCGATCTGTAGCTGGCAGTTTTATCACCTGACCGCCCTCTATCCGCAGCAACTCTTCCTGCTTTATGGCGTGGCGGGTCTCAGCGTCGGTATCGTCGGCGTAGTGCCATTCGTGATGGTGCGTGCCTTTCCGGCAGAAGTGCGTTTTACCGGACTCTCATTTTCCTACAACCTCTCCTATGCGATCTTTGGCGGGCTGACACCAATCTTTGTGTCGCTGCTGATGAACGTCTCAGTGATGGCACCGTGCTGGTATGTGATGGCGCTGGCTCTGGTGGGATTATTAACGGGGATCTGGCTGCGACGTGATGTCAGCCACGAGCCAGGCCTGCAGCAGGAGATTAACTCTTTGTAATGCGGGAACGCGGAGCCAGGCTCCGCGTCTTTTTTATGCCTAAAGGCAGGCTTAAAGCGATTTCGCGCCAATGGGCAGGATGGTGCGGCCAAAGGTTTCGTTCAGCACTTCACCCATCGCCAGATAGCAGGCGCTGGCACCACAGAGTATCCCGACCCAGCCCGCGGACACCACCAGCGCAGGCAGGTGCATAAGATGGGCCACGGCCAGCAGCATAAACAGCAGTGTGAGCGAGCCGAAAACAAACTGCAGCATCCGCGCACCTTTCAGCGTACCGACGAACATAAACAGCGTAAAGATGCCCCACAGTGCCAGCCAGGCCCCCAGAAAACGCTCGTCTGGCGCTTTCGCCAGACCCATTTCAGGTAACAGCAGGATCGCCACAAAGCTTAACCAGAACATGCCGTAAGAGGTAAAGGCAGTCAGCCCGAAAGTGTTGTTCTTTTTAAACTCCAGCAGACCGGCCAGCACCTGCGCAATCCCGCCATAAAAAATGCCCATGGCTAAAATCGCCACGTCCATGGCAAACAGGCCCGTGTTGTGCAGGTTCAGCAAAATGGTCGTCATGCCAAATCCCATTAATCCCAGCGGGGCAGGGTTAGCCAGCGTTGAATTTGCCATAGTTCCTCGGCAGTAAGATGATCGTTGATGTAATAAACGGATTCTGTCCTGCTCCCTGAGGGGAACAAGGCGACGCATCATATTCAGCGTTGTGGCAGCGTTCTTTGATCCCGACAGGGCCAAAGGTAAAAATTTTTTTTTGGTTTAGCCCTTGATGCGCATCGAAGCGGCCCCATTTACTTGTCATCGAGCGTTGTGAACGTTGGAAAAAAAGCATGTGCTGGCAGTTGAATGCAAACAACCCGCCCACATAAAAGGTTCACAACCCAAATTGGCAACGAATTTAAGTGGGAGATGTTTAGATGGGTAAGATTATTGGTATTGACCTGGGTACAACCAACTCTTGTGTTGCGATCATGGATGGCACTAAAGCACGCGTGCTGGAAAATGCCGAGGGCGATCGCACCACGCCTTCAATTATTGCGTATACACAGGATGGCGAAATTCTGGTCGGTCAACCGGCTAAACGTCAGGCAGTGACCAACCCGCAGAATACCCTGTTCGCAATTAAGCGTCTGATCGGTCGTCGCTTCCAGGACGAAGAAGTACAGCGTGATATTAAAATCATGCCGTACAAAATCACCGGCGCTGACAACGGCGACGCATGGCTGGAAGTGAAAGGTCAGAGAATGGCACCGCCGCAGATCTCTGCTGAAGTGCTGAAGAAAATGAAAAAGACCGCCGAAGATTACCTCGGTGAGCCAGTGACTGAAGCGGTTATTACCGTACCGGCCTACTTCAACGATGCGCAGCGTCAGGCGACTAAAGACGCCGGCCGTATCGCAGGTCTGGAAGTCAAACGTATCATTAACGAACCGACTGCTGCTGCGCTGGCATACGGTCTGGATAAAGGCCAGGGCAACCGCACCATCGCGGTTTATGACCTGGGTGGCGGTACCTTCGATATCTCAATCATTGAGATCGACGAAGTTGACGGCGAAAAAACCTTTGAAGTTCTGGCGACCAACGGTGATACCCACCTGGGTGGTGAAGACTTCGATAGCCGCCTGATTAACTATCTGGTTGCTGAATTCAAGAAAGACCAGGGCATCGATCTGCACAACGATCCACTGGCGATGCAGCGTCTGAAAGAAGCGGCAGAGAAAGCGAAAATCGAACTTTCTTCTGCACAGCAGACCGACGTTAACCTGCCATACATCACGGCAGATGCGACCGGTCCTAAGCACCTGAATATCAAAGTGACCCGTTCTAAACTGGAGTCACTGGTTGAAGATCTGGTTGCACGCTCAATCGCGCCTCTGAAAGTTGCGCTGCAGGATGCGGGTCTGTCTGTTTCAGACATCAACGACGTTATTCTGGTCGGTGGTCAGACTCGTATGCCACTGGTTCAGGCCAAAGTAACTGAGTTCTTCGGTAAAGAGCCACGTAAAGACGTGAACCCGGACGAAGCGGTTGCTGTGGGTGCTGCGGTTCAGGGTGGTGTACTGGGTGGCGACGTGAAAGACGTGCTGCTGCTGGACGTTACCCCGCTGTCACTGGGTATCGAAACCATGGGTGGCGTGATGACTTCGCTGATCAGCAAGAACACCACCATCCCAACCAAGCACAGCCAGGTCTTCTCGACTGCTGAAGATAACCAGTCAGCCGTGACCATTCACGTGCTGCAGGGTGAGCGTAAGCGCGCCAATGACAACAAGTCACTGGGCCAGTTCAACCTCGACGGTATCCAGAACGCGCCACGCGGTCTGCCGCAGATCGAAGTGACCTTCGACATCGATGCGGATGGTATCCTGCACGTGTCAGCGAAAGACAAGAACAGCGGTAAAGAGCAGAAAATCACCATCAAAGCCTCTTCAGGTCTGAGCGATGAAGAGATCCAGAAAATGGTGCGTGATGCGGAAGCGAACGCTGAATCTGACCGCAAGTTCGAAGAGCTGGTACAAACGCGTAACCAGGGTGATCAGATTGCCCACAGCACGCGTAAGCAGCTGGATGAAGCAGGCGACAAACTGTCAGCTGATGATAAAGCGCCAATCGAAGCCGCTCTGGCCGCGCTGGAAACTGCGCTGAGAGGCGAAGACAAAGCTGAAATCGACGCCAAAATGCAGGCGCTGATGGAAGTGTCCGGCAAACTGATGGAAGCAGCACAGCAGTCTCAGGCGGGTGCAGCAGACGCCGGTGACGCGTCAGCGAAGAAGGATGACGACGTTGTCGATGCTGAATTCGAAGAAGTGAAAGACAACAAGAAATAATTGCCCCTGACCGGGCGCGACGGTTGGCCTGACAGCCGTTGAAACCAGCACGGGCGTAGGAGATCTCTCCACGCCCGTGCGATCATGTTAAGGGCTAAATAAACATGGCGAAGAGTGATTACTACGAGATTTTAGGCGTCGCCAAATCCGCGGACGAGCGTGAAATCAAAAAGGCTTACAAACGCCTGGCAATGAAATTTCACCCGGACCGTAATCCCGGTGACAAAGAAGCCGAAGCCAAATTCAAAGAGGTCAAGGAAGCGTACGAAATCCTGACCGATGCGCAGAAGCGTGCGGCTTACGATCAGTATGGTCATGCAGCCTTTGAACAGGGCGGCATGGGTGGCGGTGGATTCGGCGGCGGCGGCTTTGGTGGCGGCGGCGCAGACTTCAGCGATATCTTTGGCGACGTGTTCGGTGACATCTTTGGTGGTGGACGCCGTCAGCGCGCATCCCGTGGCGCCGATTTACGCTACAACATGGAGCTGTCGCTGGAAGAAGCGGTACGCGGCGTGACCAAAGAGATCCGCATTCCAACGCTGGAAGAGTGTGACGTCTGCCACGGCAGCGGCGCGAAAGCGGGAACGCAGCCACAAACCTGTTCAACCTGTCATGGTGCAGGCCAGGTGCAGATGCGCCAGGGCTTCTTCACTGTTCAGCAGGCCTGTCCGACCTGTCATGGTCGCGGCTCGGTGATTAAAGATCCGTGCAACGCCTGTCATGGTCATGGCCGCGTTGAGAAGTCGAAAACGCTGTCAGTGAAAATCCCGGCTGGGGTCGACACCGGCGATCGCATTCGTCTGAGCGGCGAAGGCGAAGCGGGCGAGCAGGGCGCACCAGCAGGCGATCTCTACGTTCAGGTCTCGGTGAAGAAACACCCGATCTTCGAGCGTGAAGAGAACAATCTCTACTGTGAAGTGCCGATCAACTTTGCGATGGCAGCGCTGGGCGGTGAGATTGAAGTACCGACCCTGGATGGTCGCGTGAAGCTGAAAGTGCCGTCAGAAACCCAGACCGGCAAGCTGTTCCGCATGCGCGGACGTGGCGTGAAATCTGTGCGTGGCGGCGCGGTAGGCGATCTGCTGTGTCGTGTCGTGGTGGAAACGCCCGTCAGCCTGAATGAGAAACAGAAAGCGCTGTTGCGTGAACTGGAAGAGAGTTTTGGCGGCCCGAGCGGCGAGCATAACAGCCCACGCTCCAAGAGCTTTTTCGACGGCGTGAAAAAATTCTTTGATGATCTGACTCGTTAAGTCTGACTGATGAAAAGCGGAGCCCCGGCTCCGCTTTTTTTTACTTTAAATCCCCGTCAGTAATAGCTGCATTATCTCTCCCTCACCGCAGTACTCATAAAAAAGTCGACGTTTACTGCTGCTACCGCTCGGCGAAACCGAGCATATAGCGCGGTATAAGCTGCTTTTAACGAACTATATGAATCGTTACACTGTTTAATATTCTGTCTCTGCTCAGGAAGATGAACGTTGAACAAGCCGCGCAAATTAAAGAATCTGCTAAAAAGTTTTATTGAAAGTGATGCCAGCAATGGCGTGATGTTGATCGTGGCTGCGGTCGCGGCGATGATCCTCGCCAATACGGCCGCTACCGCCCAGGGTTACCAGGCTTTGCTGAATGAACCGGTACAAATCCGCTTCGGGGCGCTGGATATCAGCAAAAACTTGCTGTTGTGGATCAACGATGCACTGATGGCGCTTTTCTTTCTGGTTATTGGCCTGGAAGTAAAGCGTGAGTTGATGGTCGGCGAACTTGCCAGCCGTGACAAGGCGATCTTCCCGGTCATCGCTGCAATAGGCGGTATGGCGTTACCCGCTCTGATCTTCCTGTTTTTCAACCATGGTGATGAGATTGCACGCAACGGCTGGGCCATTCCCACCGCAACCGATATCGCTTTTGCGTTGGGTGTGCTGGCCCTTCTGGGCAGCCGTGTTCCCGTTGCGCTGAAAGTCTTTCTGATGGCACTGGCGATTATTGATGACCTGGGTGCCATTGTCATTATCGCTCTGTTCTATACCAGTGACCTCTCAGTGCTCTCCCTGTGCGTGGCTGCTGGCGCAATTGTCGTGCTGGCACTCCTGAACCGCTTCAACGTCCGTAAAATCTCAATCTACATACTGGTGGGTATTGTGCTCTGGACCGCCGTGCTGAAGTCGGGCGTCCACGCAACCCTGGCTGGCGTCATTGTGGGCTTCTTCGTGCCTCTGGAGAAGAAAGAGGGGCACTCCCCAGCGGAACATCTGGCGCATGGTCTGATGCCGTGGGTGAACTGGATGATTCTGCCGCTGTTTGCCTTTGCTAATGCCGGTATCTCACTTGCTGGCATTACGCTGAGTGATGTCCTCTCGCCTGAACCGTCAGGCATCATCCTCGGGCTGTTAATCGGTAAGCCACTAGGCATTACCCTGTTCTGCTGGCTGGCGGTAAAATTGCGGCTGGCAGTATTACCCAACGGCACAACCATACGCGATATTATGGCGATTGGCGTGCTGTGCGGAATTGGCTTCACTATGTCAATTTTTATCAGTTCGCTGGCCTTTGATGCCGCGCATGAACAGCTGGTGACCTTTTCAAAACTGGGCATTCTGACCGGTTCTGTGCTTTCAGCTGTTATCGGCTATACGCTGCTGCGAATTAAACTGCGTTAATGGAGAGGAGGCGAAAGCCTCCTTTTTTCTATGAATCAGCTCAATTTCAATCATCTCTATTACTTCTGGCACGCCTGCCGTGCGGGATCGATAGCTGGCGCAGCAGAGGCACTCTCCCTGACGCCACAGACCATTACCGGGCAGATTAAGGCACTGGAGGAGCGCCTGCAGGGCAAGCTGTTCCGGCGTCAGGGACGGGGCCTGGTACCGACTGAACTGGGGCAGCTGGTTTTTCGCTATGCTGACCGCATGTTTATGCTGGGTCAGGAGATGCTGGATATTGTGAATTACCGCAAAGAGTCTCATCTGCTACTGGATGTTGGCGTGGCAGATGCGCTTTCAAAGCAGCTGGTCAGCAAGGTGCTGGAGACGGCGGTGGTCGCAGAGGAGAAAATTCATCTGCGCTGTTTTGAATCGACCCACGAAATGCTGCTGGAGCAGCTCAGTCAGCATAAGCTGGATATGATTATCTCTGACTGCTCCATCGACCCCACCCAACAGGAAGGGCTGTTTTCGGTGAAGCTGGGGGAATGCGCGATCAGTTTCTGGTCAACCCAGCCGCTCAGCGATCTCTCTTTTCCGGCCTGCCTGGAGACACGTCCCCTGCTGATTCCGGGGCGCCGCTCCATGCTGGGGCGCAAAATCCTCAACTGGATCAGCACCCAGGGGCTGCAGGTGGAGATTCTGGGTGAGTTCGATGATGCGGCACTGATGACGGCGTTTGGTGCGCGACAGAATGCGATTTTTGTCGCGCCTTTGCTGGAGATGGGGCAGCGGGAGGGAATATATGAAGCCGGGCGGCTCGACGCGGTGTCAGAGGAGTATCACATACTGTTTGCGGAGCGGATGATTCAGCATCCGGCGGTGCAGCGAATCTGTCACGCAGACTTCAGCGGACTCTTTCCCCGTCAGGGTACAGACGAAAAAAAACCGGCGTAAGCGCCGGCTTTTTTAACAAAGCGATTAACAACAGGCGATTAAGCCAGTTTGTTGATCTGTGCAGTCAGGTTAGACTTATAACGTGCAGCTTTGTTCTTGTGGATCAGACCTTTAGCAGCCTGACGGTCCACGAGTGGTTGCATTTCATTGAATGCGTTCTGCGCAGCAGCTTTGTCGCCTGAAGCGATCGCCGCGTATACTTTCTTAACGAAGGTACGCATCATAGAGCGGCGGCTAGCGTTATGCTTACGGCGTTTCTCAGATGTTACGGCGCGTTTCTTAGCTGATTTGATATTAGCCAAGGTACAACTCCCAAATGTGTTCTATAGAGACAAATCAAAGGCCGAGGACTATGCCCTTCTAACCTGATTTTGTCAATGGATTTGTGCAAATAAGCGTCGCCCTGAGAGCGGCACTCGGTTACGTATTTGATGGCGCAGGATTCTACCAGCTTCCCCTCGCTGAATACAGTATTTCACGACAAAATTCTTAACATGTGCTTCTGCAACAGGAAATGCAGCGCCTAAAGCATGAAAGGTGTGCTGACGGGTTAACCTGAGTCGCTTTCAAGGGTATAATCCGCCGATTTCCACCGGTTTGGGCCAGCCATGAAGTTTATCCGCGGTATTCATAATCTTAACGAGCAGCATCGCGGCTGCGTTCTGACCATTGGTAATTTCGATGGCGTACACCGTGGGCATCAGGCGCTGATGTCGCGGCTGTGTGAAGAGGGGCGTAAGCGTAATCTGCCGGTGGTGGTCATGGTTTTTGAGCCACAGCCGCTGGAGCTGTTTGCCGGTGACAAAGCGCCGGCTCGTCTGACGCGTCTGCGTGAAAAACTGCGATATATGGCGGAAGCCGGCGTCGATAAAGTGTTGTGCGTGCGGTTCGACCGTCGCTTTGCGGCCTTGTCCGCCCAGCGTTTTATCAGTGACCTGTTAGTCGAAAAGCTGGACGTAAAGTACCTTGCGGTAGGCGATGATTTCCGCTTCGGCGCTGATCGCCAGGGTGATTTCCTGTTATTGCAGAAAGCCGGTGCGGAGTATGGCTTTGAGGTCGTCAGCACCGAAACCTTCTGTGACGGCGGTAAGCGAATCAGCAGCACGGCCGTGCGTCAGGCGCTGGCCGTGGATGATTTAGCGCTGGCGCAGTCGCTGTTAGGTCACCCTTTCACGATTTCCGGCCGCGTTGTGCACGGTGATGCACTGGGACGCACGCTGGGTTTCCCCACGGCGAACCTCCCTTTACGCCGCAGCGTCTCGCCGGTGAAAGGGGTTTATGCGGTGGAGGTAAGGGGTCTGACGCCCGAGCCACTGCCAGGTGTCGCCAATATCGGCACCCGTCCGACCGTAAAAGGGTTACGCCAGCAGCTTGAAGTTCACCTGCTCGACATCAATATGGATCTCTATGGTCGTCACATTGATGTGGTGCTGAAACAGAAAATACGAAACGAGCAGCGCTTTGCCTCACTGGAGGCGTTGAAAGAACAAATTGCGAACGATGTGGTAACGGCCCGGCAGTTCTTTGGGCTGCTTTAACCTGAGCGAAAAACGGAATCGAGAATCTGATGAGTGACTATAAATCTACCCTGAATTTGCCGGAAACGGGATTCCCGATGCGTGGCGATCTGGCCAAACGCGAACCGGGAATGTTGCAACGCTGGTATGCCGACAATCTGTACGGCATCATCCGCGAAGCCAAAAAAGGGAAAAAAACCTTTATCCTGCATGATGGCCCTCCGTATGCGAACGGCAGCATTCATATTGGTCACTCCGTTAACAAGATTCTGAAAGACATTATCGTTAAGTCGAAAGGCATGGCGGGTTATGACTCGCCGTATGTGCCGGGCTGGGACTGTCACGGTCTGCCAATCGAACACAAAGTTGAGCAGATGATCGGCAAGCCAGGCGAGAAAGTCACCGCTGCTGAATTCCGCGAAGCGTGCCGCAAATACGCCGCGGAACAGGTTGAAGGCCAGAAGGCGGACTTTATCCGTCTGGGCGTGCTGGGCGACTGGGATCGTCCTTACCTGACCATGGATTTCGGTACCGAAGCCAACATCATTCGTGCGCTGAGTAAAATCATCGGCAACGGCCACCTGCACAAAGGCGCGAAGCCCGTGCACTGGTGCCTGGATTGCCGTTCTGCCTTAGCAGAAGCGGAAGTGGAGTATTACGACAAGACTTCGCCTTCAATCGACGTGATGTTCAACGCTATCGATGCCGACGCGGTGCGTCAGGCATTTGGTGTGGCACAGGTTAATGGCCCGATCTCACTGGTCATCTGGACCACCACGCCGTGGACGCTGCCGGCTAACCGCGCCATCTCGTTAAACGCGGAATTTGAGTATCAGTTGCTGCAGATCGACGGTCGCGCGCTGATCCTGGCAAAAGATCTGGTCGAGAGCGTGATGAAGCGCGCGGTCGTCAGCGAATGGCAGGTACTGGGCGAATGCAAAGGCGCGGCGCTGGAGCTGCAGAAATTCCAGCATCCGTTCCTGGCGCTCGAATCGCTGGTGGTGCTGGGCGATCACGTCACCCTGGAAGCGGGTACTGGTGCAGTCCACACGGCACCTGGCCACGGCCCGGATGACTATGTTATCGGTCAGAAATATGGCATCGAAACCGCTAATCCGGTCGGACCGGATGGCACCTATCTGCCAGGCACTTATCCGACGCTGGATGGGGTCAACGTCTTTAAAGCCAACGACATGATCGTTGAGCTGCTGAAAGAGAAGGGCGCGCTGCTGCACGTTGAGAAACTGCTGCACAGTTACCCGCACTGCTGGCGACATAAAACGCCGATCATCTTCCGCGCCACGCCGCAATGGTTCATCAGCATGGATCAGAAAGGATTGCGTGCGCAGTCGCTGAAGGAGATCAAAGGCGTGCAGTGGATCCCGGACTGGGGCCAGGCGCGTATCGAATCGATGGTGGCGAACCGTCCTGACTGGTGTATCTCTCGTCAGCGTACATGGGGCGTACCGATGGCCCTGTTCGTTCATAAAGAGAGCGAAGAGCTGCACCCGGACACGCTGGCGCTGATGGAAAAAGTGGCGCAGCGCGTTGAGCAGGAGGGGATTCAGGCCTGGTGGGATCTCGATCCGCGTGAACTGATGGGTGACGATGCCGATCATTACGTTAAAGTGCCGGATACGCTGGATGTCTGGTTTGACTCCGGTTCAACCAGCTATTCCGTGGTTGATGCGCGTCCGGAATTTGGCGGACATGCGCCTGACCTCTATCTGGAAGGGTCCGATCAGCATCGCGGCTGGTTTATGTCCTCGCTGATGATCGGAACGGCGATGAAGGGCAAAGCGCCTTATCGCCAGGTCCTGACGCACGGTTTCACCGTAGATGGTCAGGGCCGCAAAATGTCGAAATCGATCGGTAACACGGTCGCGCCGCAGGATGTGATGAACAAACTGGGCGCCGATATTCTGCGCCTGTGGGTGGCATCAACCGACTACTCGGGTGAAATGGCGGTCTCCGATGAGATCCTCAAACGCTCTGCCGATGCCTATCGTCGCATCCGTAACACCGCGCGTTTCCTGCTGGCTAACCTCAGCGGCTTTAACCCGGTTACCGATCTGGTGAAACCGGAAGAGATGGTGGTGGTGGATCGCTGGGCCGTCGGTCGCGCACAGGCGGCACAGGCCGATATCGTCGCCTCCTATGAGAACTACGATTTCCACGAAGTGATCCAGCGTCTGATGCAGTTCTGCTCAATTGAGATGGGCAGCTTCTATCTCGACATTATCAAGGATCGTCAGTACACCGCGAAAGGCGATGGCCTTGCGCGTCGCAGCTGCCAGACCGCGCTGTGGCATATCGTTGAAGCGCTGGTACGCTGGATGGCACCGATCATGTCCTTTACGGCGGATGAGATCTGGGGCTATCTGCCAGGCGAACGTGCGCAGTATGTCTTCACCGAGGAGTGGTATCAGGGGCTGTTTGGCCTGGCGGAAGATGAGGCGCTGAATGACGCCTACTGGGCTGAGCTGCTGAAAGTGCGTGGTGAAGTGAACAAGGTGATCGAGCAGGCGCGTGCGGATAAACGTATCGGTGGCGCACTGGAAGCGACGGTCACGCTCTATGCCGATCCGGAGCTGGCCGCTAAACTGCAGGCGCTGGGCAATGAGCTGCGCTTTGTGCTGCTGACCTCTGGCGCACAGGTGGCTGATTACGCACTCGCGAACGACGAAGCGCAGCAGAGTGAACTGCTGAAAGGTCTGAAAATCGCGCTGCACAAGGCTGAAGGCGAGAAATGTCAGCGCTGCTGGCATTACACTACCGACGTCGGACAGAATCCTGAGCATGCTGAGGTCTGTGGTCGTTGTTACACTAACGTAGCCGGTGACGGCGAACAGCGTGAATTTGCCTGATGCGTAAACCTATTTTATCAACCGGATTGCGCTGGCTGTGGCTGGTGCTGGTGGTGATTGTTGTCGACTTCGCCAGCAAGCAGTGGGTGATGAACAACATGATGCTGCATGAAACACAGCCGCTGATGCCCTACCTGAACCTGTTTTACGCGCACAACTATGGTGCGGCGTTCAGTTTCCTGGCGGACAAAGGGGGGTGGCAGCGCTGGTTCTTTGCCGGTATTGCGCTGGCTATCGTGATCTCCCTGATGGTGATGATGTATCGTAATCATGCCAGTCAGAAGATGGCCAACATCGCGTATGCTCTGATCATCGGCGGCGCGATCGGCAATCTGTTTGATCGCTCATACCATGGCTTTGTGGTCGATTTTATCGATTTCTATGTCGGTAACTGGCACTTCGCTACATTTAATATCGCTGACTGCGGCATCTGTATCGGTGCGGCATTGGTGGTGCTGGAGGGCTTTTTCAGCCCGAACGGCAAACAGGCTAAACAGAAAGGGTAAGTGATGACTGAGTCCGTACAGCGCGAAAGCGCGGTGTTGGTGCATTTTACGCTGAAGCTGGAAGATGGCTCGACGGCGGAATCGACCCGTGCAAACGGCAAGCCCGCGCTGTTCCGTCTCGGTGATGGCAGCCTCTCTGCGGCACTTGAGCAGGCACTGCTGGGGCTGAAAGCGGGTGAAACCAAACAGTTCAACCTCGAGCCGGAAGACGCTTTCGGCGGCGTCAGCCCAGACCTGATCCAGTATTTCTCGCGTCGGGACTTTATTGATGCAGGTGAACCGGAAGTGGGTGCCATCATGCTGTTCAGCGGCATGGGCGGCAGTGAAATGCCAGGCGTGATCCGTGAAATCTCCGGTGACTCGATCACCGTGGATTTCAACCATCCGCTGGCAGGTCGTCGTATTCAGTTTGATGTAGAGGTGCTGGAAATCGATCCAGCGCTGGAGGCGAACGATGCAAATCCTGTTAGCTAATCCGCGCGGTTTCTGCGCTGGCGTTGATCGCGCCATCAGTATTGTTGAGCGCGCGCTGGAGATGTATGGCGCGCCAATCTATGTTCGTCACGAAGTGGTACATAACCGTTACGTGGTAAATAGCCTGCGTGAGCGCGGTGCCATCTTCATTGAAGAGATCAATGAAGTGCCGGATAACGCGATTCTGATCTTCTCCGCGCACGGTGTTTCTCAGGCGGTGCGTGCCGAAGCCAAAGCGCGCAATCTGACCATGCTGTTTGACGCCACCTGTCCGCTGGTGACCAAAGTGCATATGGAAGTGGCACGCGCCAGCCGTAAAGGCGTTGAGGCAATACTGATTGGTCATGCGGGGCATCCGGAAGTCGAAGGCACCATGGGGCAGTACAACAACCCCAATGGCGGCATGTATCTGGTGGAGTCACCGGAAGATGTCTTCAGACTCACAGTGAAAGACGAGAACAATCTGAGCTTCATGACGCAGACCACGCTGTCGGTGGACGACACCTCTGACATCATTGATGCTTTGCGCCAGCGCTTCCCGGCGATTATCGGGCCGCGTAAAGACGATATCTGTTACGCCACCACCAACCGTCAGGAAGCGGTTCGCACCCTGGCTAAAGATGCAGAAGTGGTGCTGGTAGTGGGGTCGAAGAACTCCTCCAACTCTAACCGTCTGGCTGAGCTGGCGCAGCGTGCCGGTAAGCTGGCGAAGCTGATCGACTCTGCGGATGATATTCAGGAAGAGTGGGTAAAAGGCGTGGCCTGCATCGGCGTCACCGCAGGCGCATCAGCGCCCGATATTCTGGTGCAGCAGGTGATCCAGCGGCTGCGTGAACTGGGCGGCGAAGCGGCAATTGAGCTGATTGGCCGTGAAGAGAATATTGTCTTCGAAGTGCCCAAAGAGCTGCGTGTCGAAGTGCGTAACGTGCAGTAACTCTGCAATATTACTGATAAAAAGGCTGACTCTGTTCGGCCTTTTTTGTTTTTTGGATCTGACAAAAAAAGCCGTTATTTGCTGCTGTGATTGCTTTTACTGATAATCACGGGCGGCTGGCATAAAATTCTTATTATCACGGATTAATAGTGGCGTGACTGTTAACTCATCGTTAACCTGATGACGCTTTGGATGCATAGTTTTGTTTTAGGAATGAATAAATATGAACACAATCCGCATTGCTATTGTGGGCGCGCCGGGCCGTATGGGCCGTAATCTGATTCAGGCGACGCAGCAGGCAGAAGGTGTGCAACTGGGGGCGGCACTGGCACGCCCAGGCTCATCGCTGACCGGCAGCGACGCTGGTGAATTAGCGGGCATCGGGAAGAATGGCATCATCATCGTTGACGATTTACGCGCGGTGATCAACGACTTTGATGTGCTGGTCGACTTCACCCGCCCGGAAGGCACGCTGGAGTATATGGCGATCTGCCGTGAGCAGGGCAAAGCGATGGTGATCGGCACCACGGGTTTTGATGAAGCAGGCAAAGCGGCCATTCGCGCGGCGGCGGAAGATATCGCCATTGTGTTCGCCGCTAACTTCAGCGTGGGGGTTAACCTGGTGCTGAAACTGCTGGAGAAGGCTGCCAAAGTGATGGGGGAGTACGCGGATATAGAGATTGTTGAAGCGCACCACCGCCATAAAGTCGATGCGCCCTCTGGCACCGCCCTGGCGATGGGTGAGGCGATTGCCGATGCGATGCAGTGGAAACTGGATGAGCATGCGGTCTATACGCGTGAGGGCCACACCGGCGAACGCCAGCCGCAGAGCATCGGTTTTGCGACAGTACGCGCGGGTGACATCGTGGGTGAGCATACTGCGATATTTGCAGATATCGGCGAGCGTATAGAGATAACTCACAAGGCTTCAAGCCGTATGACCTTTGCAAATGGCGCGATTAAGTCCGCTTTATGGTTGAAAGATAAGAAATCTGGCCTGTTTGATATGCGGGATGTGCTGGATTTGTCGATGTTGTGAGTGTTGTGAACCATCGTGATGTGGTTATTTCAATCGCTAATCGTTTGATTGAAAAGGGGCAATGTTTTCATTGCCCTTAATTTTATCTGAAATGTGCCTTACCGGTATAAAACTCGCTATGGCTCCTGTTTCTGCCTCTTTTCTCCATTTATTTGCTCTGCTGGATGCTAATTTTGACCATTTGGTCAAAAACAGAGGCGGCTCTGCATATTTTTTGCTTTTACGCGGCCTGGCAAACGATTATTCCGCCGAGTTTTCCTCTCTTTTTGCTGCTTATGCCCGTTATTTTCCTCAGAAGGCAGATAAGGGTGAAAAAATCCCGCCGCAGGGTAGACAAGGGCCAGGGCGATCATTAGAATGCGCGCAATTTGCCAAAAATCGACAATTCAGGCGGTTTTTGCATTGATTCAGGCGGCTATTTTGAATTAATATGCAGATATATTGACTGTTTATTCCCTGGAGGATGTTTTGATCAAGTCAGCAATCCTGGTTCTGGAAGACGGAACCCAATTCCACGGTCGGGCCATAGGGGCAACAGGGTCGGCAGTGGGAGAAGTCGTTTTCAATACCTCAATGACCGGTTATCAAGAAATCCTCACTGATCCTTCCTATTCCCGCCAAATCGTTACTCTCACTTATCCCCATATCGGTAATGTCGGCACCAATGCCGCCGACGAAGAATCCAGCCAGATTCATGCGCAGGGCCTGGTTATCCGTGACCTGCCGCTGATTGCCAGCAACTTCCGTAGTGAAGAGGGCTTATCCGCCTGGCTGCAGCGCAACAACATCGTGGCAATTGCCGATATCGATACCCGCAAGCTGACGCGTTTGCTGCGTGAGAAAGGTGCGCAAAACGGCTGCATCATTGCAGGCGATAATCCGGATGCCGCGCTGGCGCTGCAAAAGGCTCAGGCGTTCCCGGGACTGAAAGGGATGGATTTGGCGAAAGAGGTCTGCACCACTGAGACTTACAGCTGGCAGCAGGGCAGCTGGACGCTGGAGGGAGGTTTGCCAGAGCAGGCTGACGCTGAATCACTGCCTTACCATGTGGTGGCTTACGATTACGGTGCCAAGCGCAACATTCTGCGGATGCTGGTCGATCGCGGTTGTCGTCTGACCGTCGTTCCGGCACAGACGCCTGCCGAAGAAGTACTGAAGCTTAATCCGGATGGCATCTTCCTCTCTAACGGTCCTGGCGACCCGGAGCCGTGCGACTACGCTATCAGCGCGATTCAGGCCTTCCTGAAAACAGAGATTCCGGTATTTGGTATCTGTCTGGGTCATCAGCTGCTGGCGCTGGCCAGCGGGGCTAAGACCGTGAAGATGAAGCTGGGTCACCACGGCGGCAACCATCCGGTGAAGGATCTCGATAACAATCGCGTAATGATCACCGCGCAGAACCACGGTTTTGCGGTCGATGAGAACAATCTTCCGGCTAACCTGCGTGTTACTCACATTTCGTTGTTCGATAAAACCGTGCAGGGCATTCATCGCACCGACAAGCCCGCATTCAGCTTCCAGGGACACCCGGAAGCCAGCCCGGGCCCAGGCGATGCTGCGCCGCTGTTTGACCACTTTATTGAATTGATTGACGCATTCCGTCTGCAAGCGAAGTAATCAGGAGCTAATTCATGCCAAAACGTACAGACCTAAAATCCATCCTGATTCTTGGTGCCGGTCCGATTGTGATCGGCCAGGCCTGCGAATTTGACTATTCCGGTGCGCAGGCGTGTAAAGCGCTGCGTGAAGAGGGCTACCGCGTCATTCTGGTGAACTCCAACCCGGCGACGATTATGACCGACCCGGAAATGGCTGATGCGACCTACATTGAGCCGATTCACTGGGAAGTGGTGCGCAAAATCATCGAAAAAGAGCGCCCGGACGCGGTACTGCCGACCATGGGCGGTCAGACCGCGCTGAACTGTGCGCTGGAGCTGGAACGTCATGGCGTGCTGGAGGAGTTTGGCGTCACCATGATCGGCGCAACGGCTGATGCGATCGACAAAGCGGAAGATCGTCGTCGCTTCGACGTGGCGATGAAAAGCATCGGTCTGGATACCGCGCGCTCCGGCATTGCGCACACCATGGAAGAAGCGCTGGCCGTGGCTGAAGATGTCGGTTTCCCCTGCATTATCCGTCCCTCATTTACCATGGGCGGAACCGGTGGCGGCATCGCCTATAACCGCGAAGAGTTTGAAGAGATTTGCGAACGCGGTCTCGACCTCTCACCGACCAATGAGCTGCTGATTGATGAGTCGCTGATTGGCTGGAAAGAGTATGAGATGGAAGTGGTGCGCGATAAAAACGACAACTGCATCATCGTCTGCTCAATCGAAAACTTCGACGCGATGGGAATTCATACCGGTGACTCCATCACAGTTGCACCTGCCCAGACGCTGACCGACAAAGAGTATCAGATCATGCGTAACGCCTCGCTGGCGGTACTGCGTGAGATCGGTGTTGAAACCGGCGGTTCCAACGTACAGTTCTCGGTTAACCCGAAAGATGGCCGTCTGATTGTCATCGAGATGAACCCACGCGTGTCACGCTCCTCAGCGCTGGCCTCAAAAGCGACCGGCTTCCCGATTGCTAAAGTGGCGGCCAAACTGGCGGTCGGCTATACCCTTGATGAGCTGATGAACGATATCACCGGCGGTTTAACGCCCGCCTCGTTCGAGCCTTCAATCGACTACGTCGTCACCAAGATTCCGCGTTTCAACTTCGAAAAATTTGCCGGTGCCAACGATCGCCTGACCACGCAGATGAAATCGGTCGGTGAAGTGATGGCGATTGGTCGTACTTTCCAGGAGTCCATGCAGAAAGCGCTGCGCGGCCTGGAAGTCGGCGCTAACGGCTTCGACCCGAAAGTGCACCTCGACGATCCGGAAGCCTTAACCCGCATTCGCCGCGAGCTGAAAGATGCCGGTTCAGACCGCATCTGGTACATCGCGGACGCTTTCCGTGCGGGTATGTCAGTGGATGGCGTATTCAATCTGACCAATGTGGACCGCTGGTTCCTGGTGCAGATTGAGGAGCTGGTGCGGCTGGAAGAGCAGGTTGCCCGTGAAGGGGTTAACAGCCTGGATGCGACGTTCCTGCGCGCCCTGAAGCGTAAAGGCTTTGCTGATGCACGGCTGGCGACGCTGGCGGGTGTGGCAGAGAGCGAAATCCGCAAGCTGCGTCAGCAGTTTAACCTGCACCCGGTGTATAAGCGCGTAGATACCTGTGCTGCAGAGTTCGCGACGGATACCGCCTACATGTACTCCACCTATGAGGAGGAGTGCGAAGCCAACCCAAGTCCGGATCGCGAAAAAATCATGATTCTGGGCGGTGGGCCAAACCGTATCGGTCAGGGTATCGAATTCGACTACTGCTGCGTTCACGCCGCCCTGGCGCTGCGTGAAGATGGTTATCAGACCATTATGGTCAACTGTAACCCGGAAACCGTCTCAACCGATTACGACACCTCTGATCGCCTCTACTTCGAGCCAGTCACGCTGGAAGATGTGCTGGAGATTGTGCGCATTGAGCAGCCAAAAGGTGTGATTGTGCAGTATGGCGGTCAGACTCCGCTGAAACTGGCACGCGCACTGGAAGCGGCAGGCGTACCGGTTATCGGCACCAGCCCGGATTCCATCGACCGCGCTGAAGACCGTGAACGTTTCCAGCAGGCGGTTGATCGCCTGAACCTGAAGCAACCGGCTAACGCCACAGTGGCCACACTGGAGCAGGCGGTTGAGAAAGCCGCTGGCCTGGGTTATCCGTTGGTGGTGCGTCCTTCTTATGTGCTGGGCGGCCGTGCCATGGAGATCGTCTACGACGAGATCGACCTCAAGCGCTACTTCCAGACGGCGGTCTCGGTTTCCAACGATGCACCGGTGCTGCTGGATCGCTTCCTGGATGATGCGGTCGAAGTGGATGTTGATGCGATTTGCGACGGCGAGCGGGTGCTGATTGGCGGCATCATGGAACACATCGAGCAGGCTGGCGTTCACTCCGGTGACTCCGCCTGTTCACTGCCGGCCTACACCCTGAGTCAGGAGATTCAGAATGTGATGCGCCAGCAGGTTGAGAAGCTGGCGTTTGAGCTGAACGTTCGTGGTCTGATGAACGTCCAGTTCGCGGTGAAAGACAACGAAGTCTACCTGATCGAAGTCAACCCACGTGCGGCGCGAACCGTGCCGTTCGTCTCTAAAGCGACCGGTGTACCGCTGGCGAAAGTGGCCGCGCGCGTGATGGCAGGTAAAACGCTGGCAGAGCAGGGCGTCACTGAAGAGGTGATCCCGCCTTACTACTCCGTTAAAGAAGTGGTGCTGCCGTTTAACAAGTTCCAGGGCGTTGACCCGATTCTGGGGCCAGAAATGCGCTCTACCGGTGAAGTCATGGGCGTGGGCCGCACCTTCGCTGAGGCGTTTTCCAAAGCGATGCTGGGCGCACAGAGCAACATGAAGAAGTCGGGCCGTGCGCTGCTGTCGGTGCGTGAAGGCGACAAGAAACGTATTGTCGACCTGGCCGCTAAGCTGCAGAAGTTTGGTTTCGAACTGGATGCGACCCACGGCACGGCGGTCGTGCTGGGCGAAGCGGGCATCAACCCGCGCCTGGTAAACAAGGTGCATGAAGGACGTCCGCACATTCAGGACCGTCTGAAAAATGGCGAGTATAGCTACATCGTCAATACCACGGCAGGTCGTCAGGCGATTGAAGATTCGAAGCTGATTCGCCGCAGTGCCCTGCAGTATAAGGTGCACTACGACACGACGCTGAACGGCGGCTTCGCGACCGCGATGGCGCTGAATGCTGACCCGACGGAACAGGTTATCTCCGTTCAGGAGATGCATGCCCAGATAAAGGCGATGTAATGTGAAAAACGGCTCCTGCGGGAGCCGTTTTTTTTATCATTTTAGTGGCGATAATCCGAATTTCAGATCCGGCAAAAGAAATAAGTTTGCGTTAAAGTGACTGATTTGACTTAATTTTTTAGCTATAGATGCGAATAAGGCCGGTTCGCACAAATTTATAATATAAACACTTCCTGTGCGGATTTTTCGTCAGTACTATGCCTGCCGCTCATCACTGGAGCGTATCAGGACATAAATAAAAAATGAAAATGCGTACTTTTTCTCTGAGTGCAGTGGCTGCACTGATGGCAATTCTTCCTTTCGCCAGCCAGGCGGAAATTACCCTGTTAAAACAGGATCCGCAGGCAGGCGATCCGCTTAGCCGTCTTAACTTTACTTTTGGTGGCAGCATTCGAGCTCAGTTCAATCATCAGACCGGCGTGGATGACAAATCCTACAAGCGCGATGGGTTTGATGGCGGCACCCGTTTCCGTTTCGGCGCTGATTACTACCTGTTTGATGACGTCAGCTGGATCAGCTACTACGAGCTGGGCGTTAACGTCCCGGCGGTCTTCAGCTGGGATCGTCACTATGCGGATGGTGCCAATAACACCACGCGTCGCCAGCTCTACACCGGTCTGAAAAGCAAAACCTGGGGTCAGCTTACCTTTGGTCAGCAGAACAGTGTCTATTACGATACCGTGGGCGCCAAGACCGATATCTGGGATTACGACATGGTTGGCCAGGCACCGGGCAACGGGATCAACGGCGACTACGACGGATCTTACCGCTCACGCAAGCAGCTGAAGTATAAAAACAGCTTCGGTGATGCGGATCTCTACGCCTCTTATCTGTTCGAGGATAACGAGTATCTCCCAGGCAACGGGCTGCGCTATAAGCGCAAAGGCGGCGGCTCGCTGGGTGTGGACTACCACATCACGGACGATCTGAGCTGGGGCACAGCGTGGAACTATACCCGTGCGGCGATGCGTAACCCGAACAACGGCGACAGCCGCGATTACGATCAGAACATTTACGGCACCGCGCTGAGCTGGACCCCAGGCAACTGGACATTGTCTGCCGGCGGTGGCTGGTATGAGAACTTCATGACCACCAAACGTAAAGATGTGCATGACTACTTTGCCGGCGACGCGTGGGGCATTGAATATTTCGCCGGTTATAAGATTCCGGTGGGGCAGTATGGTCTGAAAGCGGTACAGCCGTATGTCATGGGCGATCGCATTGAGTATGCGACAGGCCGTGATTATCAGCGCATCGACAACGGCCTGGGTGTGGTGCTGTTCCTCGACTACGGTTTCCGTGTCGATTACGAACATGTGTTTACCTCCAGCACCGATAACCTGGGTGATATGAATCTGGTGCGTCTGCGCTACGACTTCTGATAATCCTGACGGCTCCTCCGGGAGCCGTTTTTTTTTGCGCACGACTTTTGTGCCAGTCTGAGACCGATCGCTGGCGAGCTGCGGCAAACTGACGCGATTAGGCGGTGAAAAACGCTGCACAGGCCGTGAAAAACGACGTCATGAAAAGCTTTACGCAATTAGACCTTTCCCCCTATCGACGAAAGTTTCACCTTTACGTATCATGGCGCCAATTTTTTTCAGTGAGTGGTTAACATGATTAGTCTTATCGCGGCATTAGCAGCAGATCGCATTATTGGAATGGAAAACGCCATGCCGTGGGATCTGCCTGCAGATCTGGCGTGGTTCAAGCGCCATACGCTGAAGAAACCGGTGATTATGGGCCGTCTGACCTTTGAATCCATTGGTCGTCCGTTACCTGGCCGACTGAATATCGTGGTCAGCAGCCAGCCGGGCACCACCGAAGGCGTCACCTGGGTCACTTCGCTGGATGAGGCGTTACAGGCAGCCGGTGACGCTGAAGAGATCATGGTGATTGGCGGTGGCCGCGTCTATGAGCAGATGCTGAAGCGTGCCGATCGTCTCTATCTGACGCACATTGATGCGGAAGTCGAAGGTGATACGCAGTTCCCGGATTACGAGCCGGATGAGTGGCAGTCAACGTTCAGCGAATTCCACGACGCTGACGAGCAAAATTCCCACAGCTACTGCTTTGAGATCCTTGACCGTCGTCGCTAATCCCACCCCTGCCGGGCTGTAACCTGGCTGTCATCTTTATTCATTAGCATTGCTTCTTTTCTGGGATCGACACAAAGGAAGCAATCACTAATGAAAATCGAACTCTCTGCATTAAGCACTGACCGCCTGCCTGATCCACTGCGTCGTAAATTCCTTGCCGGTTCCGGTGCTATCGGCCTGACCGGCTTTCTCAGCGGCGGCCTGACGCTCTCGGGCAGCGCACTGGCACAGGAGAAGCCTGCGGGTAGTCCACTGCTGGGCTTTCAGGCGATTGCCGCCTCCACAGCTGATGAGATTGTCGTGGCCCCTGGTTATCGCGCCGACGTGTTGATCTCCTGGGGTGATCCGCTGGTGAATGGCGCAGCCGCGTTTGATCCGCAGGGCAACAACAGCGCAGAAGATCAGGAAAAGCAGTTCGGTGACAACAACGACGGTATGAGCTTCTTCGCGATTAATGACCATCGCGGCGTGATGGCGATTAACAATGAATATGTGAATGAGCCGACGCTGTTCGCCCACGGCGGCAGTAAAGCGACCAGCCTGGAAGATGTCAAAAAGTCACAGGCGGCACACGGTATCTCCATCGTTGAAGTCAAACGGGGTGAGGACAACCGCTGGCAGGTGGTACGTCCTTCTGACTATAACCGCCGCATTACCGCCAATACCCCGATGCGTTTCTCCGGTCCGGCAGCGGGGGATAAAGCGCTGCAGACTGCCGCCGATCCGCAGGGAATGAATGTCCTGGGCACCTTTGGTAACTGCGCCAACGGCAAAACGCCGTGGGGCACCTATCTCACCTGTGAAGAGAACTACGATACCTACTTTGGCACCCATCAGGCGGACTTTACGCCGACCCCACAGCAGAAGCGCTATACCCTGAATGCCGCTGAGCCGGAGCGCAACTGGGCCGACTTTGATCCCCGCTTCGATATCGCTAAGAATCCTAACGAATTTAATCGCCACGGCTGGATTGTCGAAATCGATCCTTTCGATCCTCACTCCGTGCCGGTAAAGCGGACCGCGCTGGGCCGCTTCAAGCACGAGAATGCCGCCGTTACGGTCGCGAAAACCGGCCAGCTGGTGGTTTATATGGGCGACGACGAGCGTGGCGAGTATATCTATAAATTTATCTCCGATGACAAGGTCACTCCGGATGATGCTAAAGCCAATCACGGACTGCTTGATAAGGGCACGCTCTATGTGGCGCAGTTCAACGGCGATGCGCAGGGCACACCGCTGAAAGGCACCGGGCGCTGGCTGGCGCTGAAGTGGGGCGAAAATGGACTCACTGCTGAAAAGGGATTCAATAACCAGGCGGATGTTTTGATCAATGCGCGTGCCGCGGCAGATGTGGTCAACGCAACGCGAATGGACCGGCCGGAGTGGATTGCCGTTAACCCGCATGACGGCCGTGCCTACTGCACCCTGACCAACAACAACAAGCGCGGAAATGAAGGCATGCCGGTCAATGCAGCGAATCCGCGGCCAAAAAATATCTACGGTCAGATTATTCGCTGGGATGAAAAGGGCGATGCTACCGCGCAGACGTTTGAGTGGGATATCTATGCGTTGTGTGGCAACCCGATAGCGCATCCTGAGGGGATCTATCGCGGCACACCTAACATCACCGCTGAGAATACCTTTAACAGTCCGGATGGGCTGGGGTTTGATGCGCAGGGGCGGTTATGGATCCTGACCGACGGCAAATACAGCAACAAAGAGGATTATCAGGGGCAGGGGAACAATCAGATGCTGGTGGGAGATCCTGACAGCGGCGAGATCCGCCGGTTTATGGTCGGTCCAAAATCGTGCGAGCTGACCGGTATTACCTTCACGCCCGATTACAAAACGCTGTTCGTTAATGTGCAGCATCCCGGCGAAGAGGGTGACTCACATTTCCCCCACAACAGTCCGCGTCCGCGGTCGTCGGTGATTATGATCACCCGCGAAGATGGCGGCATTATCGGCGCATAAAACAGGATGCTGGCCAATTGACCAGCATCGCCGTTATAGCGTGGGCGGTGCCAGACTTTCGCTGGATGCCAGTGCTTTTGCGCGATTAGAGGGCTGCACCACATAGCGCTGCGTCTCCCAGTGCAGCAGGGTCAGCGTTCCGCCCCAGCAGCAGCCGGTATCCAGCCCGATAATTCCCTCTGGTGTCCCTTTGCCTTCCAGCGAGGCCCAGTGACCAAAGACGATGGTGTAGTCACGTGCGACCGGCCCCTCTATGTTAAACCAGGGTTTCAGCGGTGGAAGAGCCGATTCAGGAGCATCTTTGCAGATCATGTCCAGCTGACCATTGGGGAAGCAGTAGCGCATGCGGGTGAGGGCGTTGGTGCTGAAGCGCAGACGCGCCAGACCGGTCAGATCCTCGCTCCAGTTGTTCGGCATGTCGCCATACATGGCATCCAGGAACAGCGGATAACTGTCGCTGGCGAGCACCGCTTCGACTTCACGCGCACACTTTTTCGCGGTGTCGATATCCCACTGCGGTGTGATACCGGCGTGCCCCATCACCAGTTTTTTCTCTTCATCAACCTGTAACAGCGGCTGACGACGCAGCCAGTTGATCAGCTCATCTGCATCATCCGCCTCCAGCAGCGGGGTCAGGCGATCTTTCGGCTTGTTACGGCTGATGCCGGCGTAGACCGCCAGCAGATGCAAATCGTGATTGCCCAGCACCAGACGCACCGCGTCGCCCAGCGATTTTACGTAGCGCAAGACTTCCAGTGAGCCAGGACCGCGCGCCACTAAGTCGCCGGTCAGCCACAGGGTATCCTGCTCAGGATTAAAGTCGACCTGTTGCAGCAATGCACGTAATTCATCGTAGCAACCGTGAACGTCGCCAATCAGGTATGTGCTCATAACGTTTTATCCATCAGGAAGGTGCCCGACTTAACGGGCAAAAAGCGTGTGAATCAATGAATGTGGGTCTGAATGGCGAGGCGGAACACCGGGATCTCTACGTGAAAGGTGTCGCCCTGTTCGTCGACCATCACATAGTGCCCCTGCATGGTGCCCATCGGTGTTTCGATCACGGCACCGCTGGTGTACTGAAATTCATTACCTGGCGCGATAAGCGGCTGTTCACCGACAACGCCTTCACCCTGAACTTCCGTTTCGCGGCCGTTACCGTTGGTAATCAACCAGTAGCGTCCCAGCAGTTGCACTGAGGAGCGGCCCAGATTGCGTATCGTAATGGTATAGGCGAAGACGTAGCGATCATCATCCGGTGAGGATTGTGAGGCGACGTACTGGCTTTGCACATGGACGGAGACGCGGGCCGTTTCACTCATGACTTACTCCTGCGATTTTCCCTGATGATTCGCCAGCCAGTTCGCCAGCTGACAATATTGCGCGACGGAGACGTTCTCGGCACGCAGGGTTGGATCTATGGATAACTCTTCCAGCGCACCGGCGGCCACCATGTGGCTCAGGCTGTTGCGCAGCGTTTTACGACGCTGGCCGAATGCTTCAGTGGTAATACGGCTCAGAATACGCACATCGCTGACCGGATACGGCGGCTCGGGATACGGAACCAGTCGCACTACGGCAGAGTCCACTTTTGGTGGCGGCGTAAAGGAGTGCGGAGGCACTTCCAGCACCGGAATGATCTGGCAGTAGTACTGCGCCATCACCGTCAGACGACCATAAGTCTTGTTACCCGGACCGGCAACCAGACGATTGACCACCTCTTTCTGCAGCATGAAGTGCATATCTTTGATCGAACCAGTATAGCTGAAAAGGTGGAACATCAGCGGGGTCGAAATATTGTACGGCAGGTTACCAAATACCCGCAGCGGCTGGCCTCTCTCCTGCGCCAGTGCGGCGAAGTCGAAGGTCATGGCATCCTGCTGAAAGATAGTCAGTTTCGGGCCAAGGAACGGATGAGTTTCCAGACGCGCAGCGAGATCGCGGTCCAGCTCTATCACCGTTAATTTATCGAGGCGTTCGCCTACCGGCTCGGTTAAGGCACCCAGGCCGGGACCAATCTCCACCAGCGCTTCATCGCGCTGTGGATGGATGGCGGAGACAATGCTATCGATAATGTACTGATCGTTCAGGAAGTTCTGCCCGAAACGTTTACGGGCGTAGTGCCCCTGATGGACGCGATTATTCATTACTGCTCTTGATCATAGTGATGGCGAGGTTAAGCGCCGTGATGAAGCTGCCCGGTTCAGCCTGACCCAGACCGGCGAGTTCAAGCGCGGTGCCGTGGTCAACTGAAGTCCGGATAAAGGGCAGGCCCAGGGTGATATTTACCGCCCGGCCAAACCCCTGAAATTTGAGTACCGGCAGGCCCTGGTCGTGATACATCGCCAGCACCGCATCGGCATGTTGCAGATATTTAGGCTGGAACAGCGTATCCGCAGGCAGCGGGCCGGTCAGTTTAATGCCCTGCTGACGCAGTTCATTGAGTGCTGGCGTGATGGTTTCGATCTCTTCCCGCCCCATGTGACCGCTTTCGCCCGCATGAGGATTGAGACCACAGACATAAATATGCGGCTCGGCAATCGCAAACTTCTGCTGCAGATCACGATGCAGAATCGTGATCACTTCATGCAGACATTCACGGGTCACCGCAGCGGGCACATCTTTCAGCGGCAGATGGGTGGTGGCCAGCGCGACACGCAGTGCTTCCGTCGCCAGCATCATGACTACACGATGGCCGCCTGCGCGATCGGCGAAGAATTCGGTATGGCCGGTAAAGGCAATGCCGGCATCGTTGATGACGCCTTTATGCACCGGGCCAGTTATCAGGGCAGCAAATTCACCGTCGAGACAACCGTCACAGGCGCGCGCCAGCGTGGCCAGCACATAGTCGCTGTTGGCGACGCAAAGCTCGCCGGACGTGACCGGCTTCGCCGTTTCAATCGGCAGGATAGTCAGCGTACCCGCCTGCTGTGGCTCTGCTGCCGCTTCAGGCTGGTAGGGCCGCAGAGTCAGCGGCAGACCGAGTTGCGCCGCACGCTGCTGTAAGAGAGCAGGCGAGGCGCAGACCACCAGTTCAACCGGCCACGACTGCTGAGCCAGCTGAACGGTAAGATCGGGACCAATCCCGGCAGGTTCGCCGGGCGTGATCACCACACGGACATTACTGCGCATTGCCATCCAGAATCTTCACGTAGGCACTGGCGCGCTGTTCCTGCATCCAGGTCTGCGCTTCTTCCGCGAACTTACGGTTAAACAGCATACGGTAAGCACGCTCTTTCTGGGCCGCATCAGTTTTATCAACCTGACGGGTATCCAGCAACTGAATCAGATGCCAGCCGAAAGAGGAGTGAACCGGCTGACTGGTCTGGCCTTTCTGCAGGCGCAGCAGTGCGTCACGGAACGCCGGGTCAAAGACTTCCGGAGAGGTCCAGCCGAGATCGCCGCCCTGGTTCGCCGAACCTGGGTCATCAGAGTACTGTTTAGCGGCCGCCGCAAAGGTGGTTTTGCCACTGCGGATATCGTTAGCAATCTGCTCCAGCTGCGCACGTGCCTGCTCGTCTGTCAGGATCGGCGATGGCTTCAGCAGAATGTGACGCGAATGGACTTCGGTGACCGAGACATTTTTGCTTTCGCCACGCAGGTCGTTCACTTTCAGGATGTGGAAGCCCACACCAGAGCGCACCGGTCCGACGATATCGCCTTTTTTGGCGGTCGCCAGCGCCTGAGCAAACAGGGTAGGTAACTCTTCGATTTTACCCCAGCCCATGTTGCCGCCTTTCAGCGCCTGAGGGTCTGAAGAGTAGGTCACGGCCATTTTGCCGAAGTCAGCGCCATTTTTGAGTTCGCCAACCAACTGTTTCGCCAGCGTTTCCTGCTCATCAACCTGCTGTTGCGTCGGGTTTTCCGGCAGCGGCAGCAGGATATGACTGACATTCAGCTCGGTGCCCTGGCTGTTCTGAGAGCCGATCTGGTTAGCAAGCGTATCCACTTCCTGCGGCAGAATCGTAACGCGACGACGCACTTCGTTGTTGCGCACTTCGGCGATGGTCATCTCTTTACGGATCTGAGAACGATAAACGCTGTAGTTCATGCCGTCATAAGCCAGACGGCTGCGCAGCTGATCAAGGCTCATCTTGTTCTGCGCAGCGATGTTCTGAATAGCCTGGTCCAGTTGCTCATCGCTGATCTGAATCCCCGCTTTATCACCCATCTGCAGAATGATGTTATCCATGATCTGACGTTCCAGGATCTGATGGCGCAACGTTTTATCATCCGGCAACTGCTGACCTGCCTGCTGGGCCTGAGATTTAACGGTGCTCATCATGCCGTCCACGTCACTCTCAAGAACCACGCCGTTATTGACCACGGCTGCAACTTTATCAACGACTTGTGGTGCTGCGAACGCGGTGTTGGCACTGATTGCCACACCAAGAATCAGCATTCTCCAGTTCTTCATACTTTATCCATTGTTGGTTCCGCACTGCGGGATTGCCTGTCAAACATCACAACATCAGAAAGCAGGCTGGTAAGGGATAATGCCCTGACGCAGCATATCGTTGGTGCCTAAGCCATAGTTCGGACTCAGACCACGCAGCTCAATGTTGAATGAGATTTGGTTGTCGTACTTACTGTCGTTGTTTTCCCAACCGTTAATTTTGCGTTCATAACCGACCCGGATAGCGTAACAGCATGAGCTGTATTGCAGGCCAACCAGCTGCGAAGCCGGACGCGTGTTGCGGGTATCGTAGTAATAAGCACCTACTACAGACCATGCATCCGCAATCGGCCAGCTGGCCGTAGTACCTACCTGTGAAATCCCATTTTTGAAGATAGGATTTGTCACCAGCGCGCTGTTGTTCAGTGCTGTGGCCACATATTCCGGGCTGCTGTAACGGTAGCTCAGCTGCACCATGCGGTCGGCATCACGACGGTATTCCAGTACGGTATTGCCCTGGGAGACGTTGTCGAGTTTGGTATCATATTGCAGCCCACCCCGGACGCCCCAGCGATCGCTGATTTTCCAGTATGTATCGCCAGCCCAGATCAGGCTGCCGGTATCATCTTCTTTACTGGTTTCATTCACACCAGTACGAGAAGGGGTAAACGAGTAGATTTGACCTACAGAAACGTTAAAACGTTCAACCAGATCGGTATCATAAATACGTGAGGTGACGCCGGTAGCCACTTCATTGGCGGAAGCGATGCGATCCAGGCCGCTATAAGTACGATCGCGGAACAGACCGGTGTAGTCGGTTTGCAGCAGCGTTGAGTCGTACGGATAGATATTGCTCTGGTTGCGATACGGGATATAAAGGTACTGCACGCGCGGTTCCAGCGTCTGGGTATAACCCACCGCGGAGTTCATATCGCGGTCAAATACCAGACGACCATCAACTTTAAACTGCGGCAGGGTGCGGTTGACCGACTCATCCAGCTCGCCGCTCTTATCACCTCTGAGACCGTTGGCAGCGTTGTTATAGAAATCAACGTCAGTCTGCTGATAATGGGTTGCCAGGAACTTCGCTTCGGTATCCAGGCTGGCCCAGCCGTTTGACAGCGGCAGGTTCAGTGTTGGCTCAATGTGTAAACGGGTCGCTTCAGGATAGCGACTGTTGACGTTGGTGAACTTCACCGCCTGGGCATAAACCCGGCCATCAAACGGGCCGATATCATTCTGATAGAGATTGACGTCCAGCTGCGGCATAGCGCGGTAGACGTTATTACTGGTGTTATTACCAAACACCTGGAAATCTTTGGTTGAGAGCGTCGCGTCCCAGTTAGTGTCCGCATAGCCAATGCTGAATTTCTGCGTGGCATAGTTGTCGGTCGAGCTGTAGTACTTCGAGTCGAGATCGTTGAAGTAGTACTGATCGCTGACCTTGGTATAGTCCGCGCTGAAACGCCAGTTCTGGTCATAAACACCGGCATGGCGCCAGTAGAACAGCCAGCGCTCAGAGCTGTCATTTTCGGCGATGCCGCGCACCGCTTTATCATTATCGTACTGTTTATCTGAGCCGAGGTAGTCGAATTCAACCAGACCGGCGCCCAGCGTCGTCAGATATCGGAATTCATTCTGGAACTGCATGCCGCGCTTACTCATGTAGTGCGGCGTGATGGTCGCATCGGCCTGCGGCGCGATGTTCCAGTAATAGGGCAGCATGAACTCAAAGCCATTGTTGCTGCCATATTTTGCATTCGGGATCAGGAAACCGGAGCGGCGACGATCGCCAATCGGTAACTGCAGATAGGGGCTGTAGAACACCGGAACGGAGCCGATCTTAAAGCGGGCATTCCAGATCTCCGCCACTTCCTCTTCGCGATCCTGGATTACCTCTGAACCCACCACGCTCCAGCTGTTGGAGCCAGGCAGACAGGAGGTAAAGGTACCGTTTTCCAGAATGGTGTAGCGGTTATCGCCGCGCAGCTTCATCTGATCTGCGTCGCCGCGTCCCTGACGATCTACCATCTGGTACTGACCATTCCAGACGTTGGTATCTTTGCTGTTAAGGTTTGACCAGGCTTTCGGACCTTTCAGGATGACCTGATTGTCATCGTAGTGCACATTACCCAGGGCATCGACGGTACGTACGGGCGCAGTCTGGCCTTCCTGCTGACGCTGATGAAGCTGGACTTCATCCGCCTGCATACGGCTGTTGCCCTGCTCAATATTCACATTACCGGTGAATACTGCATCATTGGGATAGTTCCCTTTGGCGGCGTCGGAGTGAATGGTGACCGGCATCTGATTCGTATCGCCACTCACCAGCGGGCGGTTATAACTCGGCACGCCTAACATACACTGCGACATCAAATCGTCGGCAAAGGCTTGCTGGCTAATGGCTGCGCCGATCAGTGTGGCCAGCAGGGTAGGTATATGTTTTTTCATACGCGGTATCGAGAATTCCATGAAAACTGGCATCATGCCGACAATCGGGTCAGAGACTAACTTACTGCCCGGCGTTGCGCCAGTGTTAATCCTGGTCAGTCAGCGTTGCCGTTAGGCGCTGAGATAAATGACAGGTATGATAATGCAATTTTCAGCCGCAAGCATGGCGAATTGAGGAGTTTATGCGCTACTGGGGAAAAGTTGTGGGTCTGGCGGTGGGATTACTTTCCGGCGCAGGCTTTTGGGGTATTGTGATCGGTTTGATCATTGGCCATATGATTGACAAAGTACGCGGCGCGCAAGGCAAGGCTTACTTCTCAAATAATCAGACCCGACAGACGCTGTTTTTCAGCACCACCTTTCAGGTGATGGGCCATCTGACCAAGTCAAAAGGGCGCGTCACGGAAGCGGATATTCAGATTGCTTCGCTGTTAATGGAGCGGATGCAACTGCACGGTGACTCTCGCACCGCTGCCCAGCGCGCGTTCCGCGAAGGCAAGCAGGCGGATTACCCGTTACGCAGCAAACTGCGTGAACTGCGCAGTGCCTGTTTTGGCCGGTTTGATCTGATCCGGATGTTCCTGGAGATACAGATTCAGGCCGCCTTTGCCGACGGTTCACTGCATCCCAATGAGCGTCAGGTGCTCTATGTGATTGCCGAAGAGTTGGGCATTTCGCGCGGTCAGTTCGATCAGTTCCTGCGCATGATGGAAGGTGGCCAGCAGTTTGGCGGGGGGCAGCGCAGTTCAGGTGGTTTTCAGCAGGCGCAACGCGGGCCAACGCTGGAAGATGCCTGTAGCGTGCTGGGTGTTAAGAGCAGCGATGATGCCACCACCATTAAACGCGCCTACCGCAAACTCATGAGTGAGCATCATCCTGACAAGCTGGTAGCGAAAGGGTTGCCGCCAGAGATGATGGAGATGGCGAAGCAGAAAGCGCAGGAAATTCAGGCGGCGTACGATCTGATTCGCAAAGAGAAAGGCTTTAAGTAAACCCGGTTCTGTGGCCTCTTCTGCAACAGAGGAGGCCACGGTGACAGGCGAGCAGTAAACCTTAAAAATCGGCGGGCTGGCGAAACGTCATGGCGTTACCAAATGCCGGATGGGTAATGGTCAGTGACTCCGCATGCAGCAGCAAACGGGGCGCCATCGCTTTGGCCTCCGGATGCGCATAGAAGTTATCCCCCAGAATCGGATGGCCCAGCGCCAGCATATGCACCCGCAACTGGTGTGAGCGGCCGGTAATCGGTTTCAGCGAAACACGCGCACTGTTATCCGCACGATATTCCAGCACCTGATATTCCGTCTGCGCGGCCTTGCCGGTCTCGAAACAGACCATCTGCTTAGGACGATTTGGCCAGTCGCAAATCAGCGGCAGATCAACCATTCCCTCTTCCTTCGCCGGATGACCCCAGATGCAGGCCACGTAAGTCTTGGAAGGCTCCCGCTCACGGAACTGTCGTTTCAGCTCGCGTTCCGCAGCCTTAGTCAGCGCCACGACCATCACGCCGCTGGTCGCCATATCAAGCCGGTGGACAGATTCGGCCTGCGGGAAATCACGCTGAACCCGCGTCATCACGCTATCTTTATGTTCGTCCAGCCGACCGGGTACCGAGAGCAGACCGCTGGGTTTGTTCACCACCATGATGTGCGCATCCTGATAAAGGATGTGCAGCCAGGGTTCACGCGGTGGATTGTAAGGTTCCATGGGGCTTTCCAAAAATAAGGGGCCATGTGGCCCCTGAGCTTACTGGTGTGTCACCACAATCAGGCGCAGGGCGTCGAGACGCCAGTTGGCCTGATCGAGACTTTCCAGCACCTGTTCACGGTTACTTTCCAGCGCTTCGACTTCATCGTCACGGATGTTTGGGTTCACGGCTTTCAGCGCGTTGAGACGGGAGAGCTCTGCGCCCAGCTTCTCGTTCGCTTCGGCGCGCGCTGCATCAATCACCGCACGCGCTTCGCTGACCACACTCTCTTCGCCCTGAATCAGAATCGCATGCACATCCTGCTGGACTGCGTTCACCAGTTTACTGGCGGTATGGCGGTTAACCGCATTCAGCTGACGGTTAAAGCTTTCGAACTCCACTTTGCCCGCCAGGTTGGTGCCTTTGGTATCCATCAGCAGACGGATTGGCGTTGGCGGCAGGAAGCGGGTCAGTTGCAGATGCTTCGGTGCCTGCGCTTCAACTACATAAATCAGCTCAACCAGCAGCGTCCCCACCGGCAGCGCCTTGTTCTTCAGCAGTGACAGGGCGCTGCTACCGGTATCGCCCGACAGAATCAAATCCAGGCCGTTGCGAATCAGCGGGTGTTCCCAGGTAATAAACTGGGTATCCTCGCGCGATAGCGCCTGATCGCGGTTAAAGGTGATGGTGCAGCCATCTTCCGGCAGGCCAGGAAAATCGGGTACCAGCATGTGGTCGGAAGGGGTCAGCACAATCAGGTTATCGCTGCGGTCTTCCTGATTGATACCGACGATATCAAACAGGTTGAGCGCGAAGTTCACCAGGCCGGTGTCGTTATCCTGCTCGCTGATGGCATTAGCCAGCAGCTGAGCCGACTCACCGCCGTTGGAGTTCAGCTCCAGCAGGCGATCGCGACCCTGTTCCAGCTGCAGTTTCAGCGCGTCGTGCTGTTTGCGGCAGTCGGTGATAAACGCATCAAAACCTTCGCTGTTTTCCGGCGCGGCCAGATAGCCGATCAGCTGCGAATGGACGGTGTCATAGATTGTCCGGCCGGTCGGGCAGGTGTGTTCAAACGCATCCAGCCCTTCATGATACCAGCGCAGCAGCACCGCCTGTGCAGTCTGCTCCAGCCACGGCACCAGAATCTGAATGTCATGCGCCTGACCGATACGATCCAGACGACCGATACGCTGCTCAAGCAGGTCCGGGTTAAACGGCAGATCAAACATCACCAGACGGCTGGCAAACTGGAAGTTACGGCCTTCAGAACCGATCTCGGAGCACAACAGCACCTGTGCGCCATTCTCTTCCGAGGCGAACCAGGCTGCGGCACGGTCACGTTCAATGATAGACAGACCTTCGTGGAACACCGCCGCACGGATGCCTTCGCGCTCGCGCAGTACCTGCTCCAGCTGCAATGCGGTGGCCGCTTTGGCGCAGATCACCAGCACTTTCTCTTTACGGTTGCTGGTGAGATAGCCCATCAGCCATTCTACACGCGGATCGAAGTTCCACCAGGTGCCGCTGTCACCTTCAAATTCCTGATAAATCTGCTCCGGGTAGAGCAGGTCACGCGCCCGCTCCTCTGCGCTTTTGCGCGCACCCATAATGCCGGAGACTTTAATCGCCGTCTGATACTGCGCAGGCAGCGGCAGGCGGATCTGATGCAGTTCGCGTTTCGGGAAGCCTTTAACCCCGTTACGGGTGTTACGGAACAGCACGCGGCTGGTGCCGTGGCGATCCATCAGCATTGAGATCAGCTCCTGACGCGCCTCCAGCTTGCCGTCACGATCGCTGTTAGCGACCTGCAGCAGCGGCTCAATGTCCTGCTCGCCGACCAGATCGTTGATCCGGTTCATCTCCTCCTGGGAGATCGCTTTATCGGCCAGCAGCGCCGTGACGGCATCGGCAATTGGACGGAAATGCTGCTGCTCTTCAACAAAGGCGGCAAAGTCATGGAAACGATTAGGGTCGAGCAGGCGGAGACGGGCGAAGTGACTCTCCATTCCCAGCTGCTCCGGTGTTGCGGTCAGCAGCAGAACCCCGGCGGTTTTCTCAGCCAGCTGTTCGATAACCTGATATTCACGGCTGGGCTCGCCTTCTGACCAGGCCAGATGGTGCGCTTCATCGACCACCAGCAGATCCCATTCGGCATCGGCCAGCATCTCAAGTCGCTGCTTGTTACGGCGCACGAAGTCGAGTGAACAGATAATCAGCTGCTCCGTTTCAAACGGGTTATCGCTGTCATGCTGCGCTTCGGTATAGCGGTCGTCGTCAAACAGCGCAAAGCGCAGGTTGAAACGGCGCAGCATCTCGACCAGCCACTGATGCTGTAAGGTTTCAGGTACCACGATCAGCACGCGGTCTGCCCGACCTGCCAGCAGCTGTTGCTGGATGATCATCCCGGCTTCAATGGTTTTACCCAGGCCAACTTCATCGGCCAGCAGCACGCGAGGCGCATGGCGCCGGCCCACATCGTGGGCGATATGCAGCTGGTGGGGGATCAGGTTGGTGCGCATGCCGCGTAAGCCGCTGATTGGCAGGCGATATTGCTCACTCTGGTATTTACGGGCGCGGAAGCGCAGGGCAAAACGATCCATCCGGTCGAGCTGGCCGGCAAACAGACGATCCTGCGGCTTACTGAACACCAGCTTGCTGTCGAGCATCACTTCGCGCAGCATCACTTCGCTCTCATCGGTATCCAGACGGGTACCGACATAGGTCATCAGGTCATTTTCGTTGCGTACTTCATCGACGCGCATCTGCCAGCCTTCGTGGCTGGTGATGGTATCACCCGGATTAAAGATGACGCGGGTAACCGGCGAATCGTTGCGGGCGTAGAGGCGGTTTTCCCCCGTGGCCGGGAACAGCAGGGTGATCATGCGGGTATCGATCGCCACCACGGTGCCCAGTCCCAGTTCACTTTCCGTATCACTAATCCAGCGCTGACCTAATGTAAAAACCATATATTTTTTGCTCGAATTTTAACGTTTTTAGAGGTGTTCCCAAAGCTCAGGCAATAGCGTTACCGCCAGACAACAAGGGCTGGAGCGTACTTAAGAGCGGTGAGTTTCAGGAAGGGCGCTATGGTACTGGATGGCAGGGCGTTCGTCACCTGTCAAAAAAGCCCCAGCTGCCCGGTAATAAGTGTAGCAAAGTCCCCTTCGACAAAGGGCAGAATCCCCTCTGCGACCGGCTGAAGCTGCTTCGTCACATAGTGGTCATAGTCCAGCGGCGTGCTGCGCGCCTCCAGCGGCTCGGGGCCTGCGGTGGCAATGACGTAACGAATCCGGCCACCATTCTGATACTGCAATGGCCGGTTTAATTTACGGTTCTGCTCATCGGCCAGCCTGGCGGCGCGCACGTGTGGGGGCACGTTTCGTTCATATTCTTTCAGCGGACGTCGCAGACGCTTTTTGTAGATCAGCTGATCGTCAAGTTCACCCGCCAGCAGCTGTGCCACGATGGTGCGAACGTAATCCTGCCACGGCTGACGGTGGAAGATACGATGGTAGAGCTGCTGCTGAAACTCTTTTGCCAGCGGCGTCCAGTCAGTTCGCACCGACTCCAGTCCTTTAAAGACCATGCGGTCACCGGCTGCGTCACGAATCAGTCCGGCGTAGCGTTTTTTGCTGCCCTGTTCAGCGCCGCGAATGGTCGGCATCAGAAAACGGCAAAAGTGGCTTTCATACTCCAGTTCCAGCGCGCTGGTCAGCCCCAGAGTCTGCTGCAGGTGGTCGCGCCACCAGGCATTCACTTTCTGCACCAGCTGATGACCAATCGCGGCGGCATCCTCTTCACTGTGGGCGAACTTCAGCCAGACAAAGGTTGAGTCGGTGTCGCCATAGATAACGTCATAGCCTTCCGCTTCAATCAGCGCGCGGGTCTGCTGCATGATGGCGTGACCGCGCAGCGTAATAGAGGAGGCGAGACGCGGATCAAAGAAGCGGCAGGCGCTGGTACCCAGCACGCCGTAAAAGGCGTTCATGATGATCTTCAGCGCCTGTGACAGCGGCTGATTGTTCTGCTTTTTCGCCGCTTCACGGCCCAGCCAGATCTGCTCAACAATCGCCGGCAGGCAATGGGTATGCCGCGAGAAGCGTGCTTCCCGGAAACCCTCAACCGAATCGGCATCATCAGGATGGGCCAGTCCTTCCACCAGACCCACCGGGTCGATCAGGAATGTGCGGATAATCGACGGGTAGAGGCTTTTGTAATCCAGCACCAGCACTGAGTCATACAGGCCGGGGCGCGAATCCATCACATAACCGCCAGGACTGGCTTCCGGGGCGACATCACCCATGTTCGGGGCGACAAACCCGGCGCGATGCATTCGTGGAATATAGAGATGACCAAAGGCTGCTACCGACCCGCCGTGGCGATCCACCGCCAGTCCATTGACCGCCGCGCGTTCCAGCAGAAACGGCATAATCGCCGTTTTGTGAAAAATGCGCGTCACCAGCTCACAGTCTTTCAGGTTGTAGCGCGCCAGCGCCGGTTTATCGTTGGCAAAGCGCCAGTTGATCTCCTCCATGCGTTGCCAGGGGTTATCAATCGCTTTCCCTTCTCCCAGCAGCTGTTGCGACACTGACTCCAGGCTGAATGACGGAAAATCCCAGAACGCCGATTTCAGTGCATCGATGCCATCGATAATCAACCGGCCGCTGGCCTGAGCGAAAAATACGCCGGGTTTGAAGCCATGTTCACGCCACTCCAGCGCGGCCTGCTGGCGCCCCAGTCGCAGCGGAATGCCGTAGCGGTCGGCATGCTTTTGCAACACCCGCAGGTCAAACTGCACCACGTTCCAGCCAATTAAGACATCCGGATCGTGCTCTGCAAACCATTGGTTCAGCGCTTCAAGCAGCTGTGGGCGGCTGTCGAGATAGATCAGCTCGAAATCCAGCGTGCTGGCATCACCGTTTGCCGGGCCGAGCATAAAGACCTGACGCTGACCGCACCCCTCCAGTCCGATGCAGTAAAGCTCGCCATGCTGCGTGGTTTCAATATCCAGCGAGACCCATTTCAGCGGCGGGCGATAGTCGGGATGGGGTTTGAGTCGCGCATTGACCACGCTGTCACCGCGCTGTTCGCCGTCAAACCAGACCGGCGCGGTAATAAAACGCTCCATCAGGTAGCGCTCCGGCGGGCGGATATCGGCTTCATAGACCGGAATACCCTCTTCGCGCAGCCGTTTTTCGATGCGCTGTAGCTGACGGTTCTGCTGGCAGTAGAGGCCAAAAACCGGGCGGCGGCGGAAATCTTTCAGCGCCAGCGACTGAATCCGAAACTGACGTTCATCTTTGAGTAGCTCGCTGACCTGCGCCTGAAATTCCTCAGGAATAAACGCGACGGACTCCTGCACCGGCAGCACCACGCGCTGCGCGCCGGCATCGGTCGCGAGCCAGAGGATAATTTCGGTGCCATGCGGGCTGTCGCGCCAGTGGCGGGTAAGCAGAAAACCTGCGCGGGGCATAGTCAGATGTTCTCCGGACTCAGCATTTCAGGATGAGAAAACCGCTTAAGTATATCATGGATATTTATACAGTTCCCGCCGCTGCGTTTTGTCAACATTGTCCTACAATTCTTGCCTTGACGCTGTGTGGCTGGCTCTGGACAATCCAGCATTCTGCTTTTACTTAGGATAATTATGGAAGCCTGGATTCAACAACTGATTACGCAGTCCCTGGAATGGGCGCTGTTTGCCGTTGCGCTGGTGACGTTTCTGGAGTCGCTGGCACTGGTCGGGCTGTTGCTGCCAGGTACGGTGATGATGGCCAGTCTGGGCGCGCTGGTCGGCAGTGGCGAACTTGGCCTTTACCCGGCCTGGGCGGCGGGCTTTGCGGGCTGCCTGATTGGTGACTGGGTTTCCTACGGCATCGGCTGGAAATTTCAGGGGCCGCTGCATCGCTGGAAGTATCTGCAAAAGTATAAAGGCCTGCTGGATAAAACCGAGCACGCCCTGCATCAGCACAGCATGTTTACGATTCTGGTCGGGCGCTTTGTGGGCCCCACGCGTCCGCTGATCCCGCTTGCGGCCGGAATGCTGGAGCTGCCGGTCCGTAAATTTCTGCCGCCGAACATTATCGGCTGCATTCTCTGGCCGCCGCTCTATCTGCTGCCCGGCATTCTGGCGGGTGTGGCGATCGATGTGCCTAAAGCCGCGCAGGGCAGCAGTTTTAAATGGCTGTTACTCGGCGCAGCACTGCTGATCTGGCTGGGTGGCTGGTTATGCTGGCGCTGGTGGCGCAGCGGCAAGAGTCGCGACTGGGCCACCGCCTGGCTGCCGCCTGAGCGCCTGCGCTGGGCAGGACCGCTGGGGCTGGCGATCGCCGTCGCGGCTTTCGTCGGCATTCAGTTCCATCCCATGATGCCAATTTTCCGTCATCTGCTGTGGCAGGTTTTCTTCGCCTGAGTCGCTTAACGACGCGGGATGCCGAGCACTTCGGCCTCCCGCGTGTCGCCCGACAGCAGCTGTCGGGTCTCGCCATCCCAGTAAACCCGGCCATCCACAATCACCACGCTGCGCGGCGCAATCTGCTGTGCATCCTCCAGACTGTGCGACACCATCAGCAGCGTGATGCTGCGCGCTTCGCACACCGAACGCACCAGTTGCAGCATCTCTCCGCGCAGCGCGGGATCCAGCGCAGAAAAAGGCTCATCCAGTAGCAGCACCGGACGGTCACGCAGCAGGCAGCGTGCCAGCGCCACGCGCTGTCGCTGTCCGCCCGACAGCTCGCCCGGCAGGCGCGTCAGCAGATCGCCTAATCCCACCTGATCGGCCAGCGCGGCAAGCTGCTGGCGCTGCCTGGTGCTCAGCTTCAGGCCGGGGTGCAATCCCAGCGCCATGTTCTGCTGCACGCTGAGGTGCGGAAACAGGTTGTTCTCCTGAAACAGCATCGAGACGGGCCGTCTGGCTGGCACGCTGTGGGTATGTTCCTGTCCGTCAATCATCAGGGTGCCCTGTTTCACTGGCAGGAAACCGGCAATCAGGCTCAGCAGGGTGCTTTTACCTGCCCCGCTGGGGCCGAGAATCGCGATGCGCTCGCCGCGGGTGGCGTTGAGACTAAAGCGCATCGGCAGATGCTGATACAGGTAAGTGAGGTTATTCAGTGTCAGCATGGCGGCCTGGTAATTTTTCCATTAGCGTGAACAGTAATAAGCAGAGCATCAGCAGCAGCAGGGCGGTAACTGCCCCATCTGCGCCGCGATAGGCGCCAATCTGCTGATAAAGGTAGAACGGCAGTGTGCGGAAGTCGGCATTGCCAAACAGCGCTACCACGCCGAAATCACCAATCGACAGTACGCAGGCAAAGGCCAGCGCCTGGGCCAGCGGACGTTTCAGCGCCCGCAGCTCGATCAGCCGCAGCCGGTTCCAGCCGTGGATATCCAGTGAATCGCAGAGTCTGCCGTAGCGCTCTGCGACATCCCGCATCGGGTTTTCCAGTACTTTCAGCGCATAGGGAATGGCGATCAGCGCATTGGTAAAGATCACCAGCCCCTCAGCCGAATCGGGCAGACCGATCGTGGCGTTGAATAGCAGGAAAAAGCCGGTGGCGAGTACAATGCCTGGCATCGCCAGAATCAGCATGCCGCTGGTGTCGATAAGTGTTGCCGCCGCCGGGCGCTGACGCAGACGCAGCTCGCGACTGCTCCACAGCAGCATCATGGTCAGCACCACACAAAGCAGACCAGCGCCGGTGGCGATGCGCAGTGAGGTAAACGTCGCCTGCCACAGGGCAGGCTGCGCCAGCGCGCCGCGCAGTCCGCCGTGCAGGCCATCGACGATGACCGCCGCCAGCGGGGGCAGCAGCAGGATCAGCGCCAGCAGAATCAGCAGCGCATCGACCAGCTGTGCTCCGCGTGAATCCTGCGGATCGCGCCAGCCGTTCATCTGGCTGGTTCCGGCGGGAATCGCCTTGCTGAAGCGCTGGCTGAGCAGCACCAGCGTCACACAGCAGCCGAGCTGGATCAGCGCCAGCAGCGCTGCGCGTCCGGGATCGTAGTCATAACTCAGCGCCTGAAATATCGCCAGCTCGATGGTCGTCGCCTGCGGACCGCCGCCCAGCGAAAGCACGGTAGCAAAGCTGGCGAAACAGAGCATAAAGATCAGCGCGCCGGTTGGCAGCAGCTGACGCCGCAGCCATGGCCACTCCAGCAGACGAAAATGGTGCCAGCCGCGCAGGTCGAGCTGTGCCGCCAGCTGACGCTGTTCCGCCGGAATGCTCTCCAGCGCCTGCAGCATCAGGCGGGTCGCCAGCGGCAGGTTAAAGAAGACGTGCGCCAGCAAAATGCCCGACAGACCATAGGGAGAGAAGTGGTAACCCATCCCTGCCAACTGGCACAGTTGCGCCAGCCAGCCATTGCTACCATAGACGGTCAGCAGACCGAAGACCGCGACCAGCACCGGCAGCACCAGCGTCATGGCGCAAAGGCGCAGCAGCAACAGACGGCCAGGGAAACGGCGTCGATAGAGCGCGCGCGCCAGCGGCACCGCTGGCAGCAGCGACAACAGCGCGGAGAGCAGCGCCTGACCGAAAGAGAACGCGATAACGTGATGCAGGTAATCATCCTGCAGCACGCCGCGTAAGTCCGTGTCCGGCGCGGCGCTCCAGAGTGCACCGAAGGCCAGAAACGCCACGATGGTCAATAATAGCGTGGCGAGCGAACCGGGAATAAGCCAGCGCGGCATCAGCGGCTGACGGCGCGTTGCCACTGGCTAATCCAGCCCGAACGCTGGCTGGCAACCTCTTCCGGCGAGAACTGCAGAGCAGTGGAGGGCACGTTGAGCGCGCTAAAACCGGCAGGCAGCGGCGTGTCGATTACCGGGTACATCCAGTTGCCGGTCGGGATAGTGCGCTGAAAGTCGGGCGACACCATAAATTTCATGAACTGCTGAGCCAGCGCCGGCTGTTTGCTGCTGGCCAACTGCGCGGCAACTTCAACCTGCAGATAATGGCCCTCTGCAAATGGCGCAGCGGCATAGTTCTCTTTTTTCTCTTCGATAATGTGGTAAGCCGGTGAGGTGGTGTAGCTCAGCACCAGATCGCCTTCGCCCTTGAGGAACAGGCCATAGGCTTCACTCCAGCCTTTGGTCACCGTCACGGTTTTCTGCGCCAGCTTTTGCCACGCCTGCGGCGCCTGATCGCCATAGACTTTCTGCATCCACAACAGGAGGCCTAAGCCGGGGGTGCTGGTACGGGGATCTTCGTAGATCACCCGCCATTTCTCCGGGCTGTCGACCAGCTCTTTCAGGCTTTTTGGCGGATTCTTCAGCCGGGTTTTGTCATAGACAAACGCGAAGTAGCCATAATCAAACGGCACGAAGGTGGTGTTGTGCCAGCCGCCGGGCAGTTTTAATTTCGAGGAATCGACCTGACTTTCGGCAAACAGACCGGTTTTCTGCGCCGCCTGTACCAGATTGTTATCCAGCCCCAGAACCAGATCGGCTTTGCTGTTTTTCCCTTCCATGCGCACGCGGTTCAGCAGCGACACGCCATCTTCCAGCGTGACAAATTTCAGCTCGCAGTTGCACTGCGCCTCGAAGGCTTTTTTAACCGCCGGGCCAGGGCCCCAGTCAGCGGAGAAGGAGTCGTAGGTATAGACCGTGAGAACCGGCTTAGCCGCCAGAACGGGGGCGGAGAGTAACAGCAGCACCGGCAGAACTTTGTTTAACACTTTGCGCTCCTTCAGGAGAATAGGGGATGAGTCGCAAAGGATCTGAGCACAGAGGCCTCCCAAATCCCTACGTCGGTATTAACCGAATCAGGTTCGACGGGTATCTCTCAGCTGCTTGCTGGTGGCAGGCGGCACCCCGTTGAGAACGTCACATTCTAGTCATTTCAGCGCCGGGGCGAAAGCCTCACAGCGCAGGTGGCGCGAACCAGGCGGATTTAAAATCAAACCAGCCCAGCGTATTCATCCGAACGCCGCGCATGCTGCGCTGCCCTTCAAGCAGCAGCCAGTGGTGAAACAGCGGATGCAGACCCGCTTCTTCGACTAACTGTTTGCTCCATTCGGCCAGCGGCAGCGTTTTCTCGCGCCAGCGGGCCGCATCGCTGTGCCAGTCGATCGGCAGACAGTGATGCAGTAACGGGATCTCATAAAGCTGCGCGAAAAGAGAGTAATTCAGCGGCAGGGTAAAGTTCACGCTGCCCAGCCAGATATCGCTTTCCGCTTCGCCCTGATACCAGCTTTCGTAGCTGATCTCGCGGGTCTCCAGCGTGACGCCATGCTGTGCCAGCAGCGGACGCAGCGCGTTAGCGATGCCTTCATGCTCCACGTGCTGGCTGTACCAGGTCAGCGTCAGGTGGGTTAAGCCGGGCGGTTTTTCTACGGGCGTCAGATCGCGCCGGTGATGCCAGCGCGGCAGCAGACCATACGCCGGAAACCAGTAGCGCTGGTAGCCGACACCGGCGTGATTAAGCAGGGCGATAGGATTAAACAGGTAGCTGACCCAGCGCCGGACCGCCTCGTTGCGTCCCTGTTCTGAACGCTGGTCGAACAGCAGATAGTAGCAGCCCTCTTCAAGGCGGCTCTCCTCCTGAATTTCATCGGCTCCGTCGCCCTGCAGACGGACACCGGCATAGACCAGTTCATCGCTGATGTCGGGCAGTACCCAGATAGAGACATCATCAATCAGGGCGCGAAAACCAAAATAGTCATCAAACGCTTCGATCTTCAGCTGACTCTCCTGATTGCGGATCACCCGGTAAGGACCGGTGCCAACGGGCTGGCGGGCAAAATCGTGCAGCGTCGGCCATTCGCGCGGCAGGATCATCGCGCTGACGCTGCCCAGCAGCCAGGGTAATCCCTCGTCGGGCTGGCTTAAGCGAATATCCAGCGTCCAGGGGGCGGGCGAGTCGATCTGCTCTATATGGGAAAAGAGCGGATGGGGGCGCTGACGCTCGAGCGTGGCCAGCACATCCTCCATCTCCAGTTCTCTGCCGTGATGAAAGCGAATCGCCGGACGCAGAAAGAAGCGCCAGTGAAGCGGGGAAGTCTGTTGCCAGTGGTGCGCAATATCGGGCTCGATTTCCCCGTTTTCCTCATTTATCCGCGTCAGGCCGTTGAAAATCTGTCGCGCAATGTGGGTTTCGGAGCGCCGCAGCGGCGAACCGGGCAGCAGATTGAGCAGCGGACGATAGTAGAGCACCCGCAGGATATGCTTGCCCTGACGGAAACTGCGCCCCAGGTGCGCGCCGATCATCTGTCGCACCTGGTTTTTATCGCCCACCAGCTGGACCAGCTGATCGATGCGATCCTGCTCCAGCAAATCCTCGGCACGCTGCTGCTGCAAAGCCAGTCCGGTATAGCAGAAGGTAAGCTGTGAACGCTTGCCGCGTCCGGCTTCCGCCTGCCAGATCAGCCAGCCCGCGGCCTGCATCCGGTTGAGCAGATTGCGCATATGGCGGCGCGAGCAGTGCAGCAGGTCAGCCAGTTCGCTAAGGGTAATCTCCTGCGTTTGCCCCTGACAGCTCTGCCACAGGCGAATGAACTGCTGCTTCAGACGTGATGAGGACATAAAAGGGGAACTCCCGGTGAAAAGCGCTCTGTTTTTCTTGCCCTATTTTAAGAGCAAACTTTGCGTTATGGGAAGAGCGGGAGGCATTCAGCACTGAATGGCGTTCAACCCTGACTTCGCTGTTCAGCGGAGTGCTTTTCTGAGTAGGGTGCATTTACACCGCCAGCAGATGATCTCTGCTGGCTTTTTTCATGTTGCGCGGTATCGTCTACCCTTCTTTTTCCCCCTCTGTTTGTTCTGTAAGGGATTTCGGTATGAAATCGCTGTTAACGCGGCAGCGCCGCATCAATCCGGTTTACCTCGCTTTTATGGTCGCCTCGTTCATGCTGGGCATTGCGGGCGCACTGCAGGCGCCGACGCTCAGCCTGTTTCTGACGCGCGAGGTGCAGGCGCGGCCCTTCTGGGTCGGACTGTTTTTCACCATCAATGCGGTGGCCGGTATCGTGGTGAGCATGCTGGTGGCAAAGCGCTCTGACAGCGTCGGCGATCGTCGTCATATCATTCTCTTCTGCTGCCTGATGGCGCTGATCAATGCGCTGCTGTTTGCCTTTACCCGCCACTATCTGACCTTGCTGACGCTGGGCGTGCTGCTGTCTGCGCTGGCCAGCGTCTCGATGCCTCAGCTGTTTGCGCTGGCGCGGGAATATGCCGATCAGTCGGCGCGTGAGGCGGTGATGTTCAGTTCTGTGATGCGTGCGCAGCTGTCGCTGGCGTGGGTGATTGGACCGCCGCTCTCCTTCGCGCTGGCGCTGAACTACGGCTTTGTCACCCTGTTTATGGTGGCCGCCGCGCTGTTTCTGCTCTGTATCCTGCTGGTCTGGTTCACCGTGCCGTCGGTGCCACGTTCGCAGCCTCTGATGCAAAGCGGTGGGCTGCCATTAAGTGGCTGGCGCGATCGGGATGTGCGTTTACTGTTCCTCGCCTCAGTCGCGATGTGGACCTGCAACACTATGTATATCATCGATATGCCGCTCTATATCAGCACCACGCTGGGCCTGCCCGAGAAGCTGGCCGGTCTGCTGATGGGGACGGCGGCGGGGCTGGAGATTCCGGTGATGCTGCTGGCCGGACATTACGCACGGCGTATCGGCAAGCGCCGGTTAATGTTGATCGCGGTGGCTGCGGGCGTCCTGTTTTATCTGGGGCTGGTGCTGTTCAATTCCCGCACGTCGCTGATGGTGTTACAGCTGTTTAACGCAGTGTTTATCGGGATTATTGCAGGCATAGGAATGCTGTGGTTTCAGGATCTGATGCCAGGACGGCCTGGTGCAGCGACCACCATGTTCACCAACTCGATCTCGACCGGCATGATTCTGGCTGGCGTTATTCAGGGAACGCTGAGTGAGCGGCTGGGGCATGAGGCGGTTTACTGGCTGGCATTCGGGCTGGCGATAGTGGCGCTGGTGATGTCGGCGCGGGTGCGCGACGTATAAAGAAGAAGGGCGACCGGATTTCGCCCTCAGAATGCTGACAAACCCAAACCCGAGTGAATCGGACCGCAGCTGACAAGCTTTACACGCAGGGAACACGGGCAGAGGAGGAAAGCGTCCCGCGCCAGGGACGGCGCGGGCCGAGCGGCCAGGGATGGTTTAAGCGACTTTTCGATCTGACCGTGTTCCCTTCGCAGGCTCGGTCTTACAGCTGGGCCAGAGCAGACGTTGTCAGTAACATCAGGGCGACCCGATGTCGCCCTGCTTTGACTCAATCAGCGCAGGAAGGCGGGCTGATTCTGCTCATACTGCGAAATTGAGGCTTCGTGCTGCAGCGTCAGGCCGATGCTGTCGAGGCCGTTAATCATGCAGTGTCGGCGGAAACTGTCGAGCTCGAACGAATAGACTTTATCGCCTGCGGTGACCGTCTGCGCTTCCAGGTCTACCGTAAAGCTGATGCCGGGCTGGGCCGCAACCAGTCTGAACAGCTCATCCACTTCCTCTTCGCTTAACTTCACCGGCAGCAGCTGGTTGTTGAAGCTGTTGCCGTAAAAGATATCCGCGAAGCTCGGCGCAATCACCACGTGAAAACCGAAATCGGTCAGCGCCCAGGGCGCATGCTCACGTGAAGAGCCGCAGCCAAAGTTTTCACGCGCCAGCAGGATGCTGGTGCCTTTGAACTCAGGTTTGTTCAGCACAAAGCCGGGCGTTGGCACCGTACCGGCATCATCTTCGAAACGCCAGTCATGGAACAGATGCTGTCCAAAACCGGTGCGGGTGACCTTCTGCAAAAACTGCTTGGGAATGATCGCGTCTGTGTCGACGTTCGCGGCATCCAGTGGCGCAACAATGCCGGTGTGCTGAGTAAATTTATTCGCCATGACTTAAGCTCCTGTCGTCAGTTCACGGATGTCGGCAAAGTGGCCGGTTACGGCAGCCGCCGCGGCCATCGCCGGGCTGACCAGATGGGTACGTCCACCACGGCCCTGACGGCCTTCAAAGTTACGGTTGCTGGTTGATGCGCAACGCTCGCCAGGATTCAGACGATCATTGTTCATCGCCAGACACATTGAGCAGCCTGGCAGACGCCATTCAAAGCCCGCTTCCAGGAAGATTTTGTCCAGGCCTTCCGCTTCAGCCTGCGCTTTCACCGGGCCGGAACCCGGCACCACCATGGCGATCACGCCAGGCGCGACTTTGCGCCCTTTGGCGATGGCGGCGGCGGCGCGCAGATCTTCGATGCGTGAGTTGGTGCAGGAGCCGATAAACACTTTATCAATCGCCACATCGGTCAGTTTGATGCCTGGCTGCAGGTTCATGTAGGCCAGGGCTTTTTCCGCTGAGGCGCGCTCAACCGGATCGGCGAACGAGGCCGGATTCGGGATCACCTGATCAACGGCAATGACCTGACCCGGATTGGTGCCCCAGGTGACCTGCGGTGCAATCTCTTCAGCATGCAGCGTGACCACCGCATCATATTTTGCGCCTTCGTCAGACTTCAGGGTGCGCCAGTAATCTACTGCCTGCTCCCATTTCTCACCCTGCGGCGAGAACTGACGACCTTTCAGATAGTTGAAGGTGGTTTCATCCGGTGCCACCAGGCCCGCTTTCGCACCCATCTCAATCGCCATGTTGCACAGAGTCATACGACCTTCCATGCTCAGCGCCTGAATGGCCGGGCCGCAGAACTCGACCACATAACCGGTTCCGCCTGCGCTGCCGGTTTTGCCGATGATTGCCAGCACGATATCTTTAGCTGTGATGCCGGTTGACGCCTGGCCCAGCACTTCAATCTTCATGGTTTTTGCCCGACCCTGTTTCAGGGTCTGGGTAGCAAAAACATGTTCGACTTCAGAGGTGCCGATACCAAAGGCCAGCGAGCCAAACGCACCGTGGGTTGCGGTGTGCGAGTCGCCGCACACAATCGTCATGCCCGGCAGCGTCATGCCCTGCTCAGGGCCGATAACGTGGACGATGCCCTGGAACGGGTGATTCAGGTCATACAGCTGTACGCCAAACTCAGCGCAGTTCTTCATCAGCTCCTGCATCTGAATACGCGCCATCTCGCCCGACGCATTGATGTCTTTGGTCTGCGTAGAAACGTTGTGATCCATGGTGGCAAAGGTTTTGCCCGGCTGACGGACTTTACGACCGTGCGCGCGCAGACCATCAAAGGCCTGTGGCGAGGTCACTTCATGGATCAGATGGCGATCGATGTAGAGTAACGGCGTTTCTTCTGGCGTTTCGTGGACGACATGTGCATCAAATAACTTCTGGTATAAGGTTTTCATTTTTTTATTTTTCCTCGGCGATAAAGCGGGCAATGATGCTGCCCATCTCATCTGTGCTGACCGCTGGGCCATCACCGGCTAAATCTTTGGTGCGATAGCCCTGTTCCAGCGCACGACTGATGGCGCGTTCGATACTGTCGGCAGCCTCATCGGCATTCAGGCTGTAACGCAGCAGCAGCGACAGCGACAGAATCTGGGCGACCGGGTTAGCAATATTCTGACCGGCGATATCCGGCGCCGAGCCACCTGCGGGTTCGAACAGGCCAAAGCCCGCTTCATTCAGGCTGGCGGAAGGCAGCATCCCCATCGAACCGGTGATCATGGCGCACTCATCAGAGAGAATGTCACCGAACAGGTTGGAGCAGAGCAGCACGTCAAACTGCGACGGGTCTTTGATCAACTGCATAGTGGCGTTGTCGATATAGATGTGGCTCAGCTGAACGTCCGGGTACTCTTTGGCCACTTCGTTGACGATTTCACGCCACATTACGGAGGTCTGGAGTACGTTGGCTTTATCAACTGAGGTGACTTTGTTACGGCGTTTGCGCGCCGATTCAAACGCGATGCGGGCAATGCGCTCAATTTCGAAACGGTGATAGACCTCGGTATCAAAAGCACGCTCTTCCGGGCCGCTGCCTTCACGTCCTTTCGGCTGACCAAAGTAGATGCCGCCGGTCAGTTCACGCACGCACAGAATGTCGAAGCCTTTAGCCGCGATGTCGGCGCGCAGCGGGCAGAATGCTTCCAGTCCGCTGTAGAGCGCAGCCGGGCGCAGGTTACTGAACAGCTTGAAATGTTTACGCAACGGCAGCAGGGCACCGCGCTCCGGCTGTGATGCAGGGGGTAAGTGCTCCCACTTCGGGCCGCCAACGGAACCAAACAGGATCGCGTCGGCCTGCTCGCAGCCTGCAACCGTTGCCGGTGGCAGAGGTTCGCCATGCTGATCGATAGCGATGCCGCCGACCGCATATTCCTTGGTGGTGATCTGCATATCAAAGCGCTGACGAATGGCATCCAGCACTTTCATAGCCTGCGCCATCACTTCCGGGCCGATACCGTCACCGGGTAAAACTGCGATATGAGATGAGCTGGACATGGTTATACGGTTTCCTTCTGATCTTTAAATTTGCGCTGCAATTCTTGTTCAACCTGACGGGCACGCCAGATATTGTTCAGAGCGTTGACCATCGCTTTGGCGGAGGACTCCACAATATCGGTCGCCAGACCAATGCCGTGGAACTTGCGGCCGTTGTAGCTCACGACGATATCGACCTGACCCAGCGCATTCTCGCCGTGGCCTTTAGCGGTCAGCTTGTAGTTAACCAGTTCAGCGTCAAACTGGGTGATACGGTTAATCGCCTGGTAGACCGCGTCAACCGGGCCATTACCGGTGGCTGCATCCGATTTAGCGACATCGCCGCAACCCAGATTAACAGAGGCGGTGGCAGTCATGCTGGAACCGGTCTGGACGTTAAATTCGTGCAGCTGGAAATGTTCCGGCTCTTCATTCTGCTTGTTGATGAAGGCCAGCGCTTCCAGGTCGTAATCAAAGACCTGCCCTTTTTTGTCGGCCAGCTTCAGGAAGGCGTCATACAGGGTATCCAGATTGTAATCCTGCTCGGCATAGCCCATCTCTTCCATGCGATGTTTTACCGCCGCGCGGCCTGAACGTGAGGTCAGGTTCAGCTGGATTTTGTGTAAGCCGATCGATTCTGGCGTCAGGATTTCATAGTTCTCGCGGTTCTTCAGCACGCCATCCTGATGAATACCCGAGGAGTGCGCGAAGGCGTTAGAGCCGACCACTGCCTTGTTAGCCGGGATCGGCATGTTGCAGATCTGGCTGACCATCTGGCTGGTGCGGTAGATTTCCTGATGATTGATATTGGTATGCACGTTCATGATCTGCTGGCGGGTTTTAATCGCCATGATCACCTCTTCCAGCGCACAGTTACCGGCACGTTCACCCAGGCCATTCATCGTTCCTTCAACCTGACGTGCGCCCGCCTGTACGGCAGCCAGGGCGTTGCCCGTTGCCATACCCAGGTCATCGTGGGTGTGAACAGAGATAATTGCTTTATCGATGTTGGGAACGCGGTTCATCAGTTCACTGATGATGTGGGCATATTCGCCTGGCAGGGTGTAGCCAACGGTATCCGGGATGTTGATGGTGGTGGCACCGGCGTTAATCGTGGCTTCTACCATCCGGCACAGGTCATCAATCGGGGTGCGGCCGCCATCTTCGCAGGAGAACTCAACGTCGCTGGTGTAATTACGCGCACGTTTCACCATATGCACCGCACGCTCAATCACTTCCGGCAGCGTGCTGCGCAGTTTGGTGGCGATGTGCATCGGCGAGGTGGCGATAAAGGTATGAATACGGAAGGCTTCGGCAACGCGCAGTGATTCGTACGCCGCATCAATATCTTTTTCTACACAGCGCGCCAGACCGCAAACCCGACTGTTTTTAATGGTGCGTGCAATGGTCTGCACAGACTCAAAGTCGCCCGGTGAGGAGACCGGGAAACCGACTTCCATCACATCCACGCCCATGCGCTCCAGCGCTAATGCAATCTGCAATTTTTCTTTCACACTCAGGCTGGCCTGTAATGCCTGCTCACCGTCGCGCAGAGTGGTATCGAAAATAATGACTTGCTGGCTCATCGTATTCATCCTTTTGCTTTTTTCTGGCCTGGCAACGAGCATAAAAAAACCCGCGACAGGCGCGGGTTTTTAACTTTCAGCAGGTTTGAATCAGTGTTTGATTCCGCCCACAAGTCTACCGCGCAAGCTGAGTGCGTTTAGTAGTAGACCGAGAAGGCGAACAGAACGAAACATGGATTCAAACCTTATAAAAATGTTTTGTTGTACATATAGGTACTGGAATCACTCAGGGATGTCAACCTTCAATGCAGGGTTATTCTTAGTGGTGCCGAAGGAAGATATTCTGTTATTTAACGGCCAGGCAGCGTAATGAACAGCACCGTAGTGACTGCGGAGGCAATCGACCCGGGAATGAGCGCTTATTTTGCGTGGATTTCTTTTTAATTTATTGAAATTTAATCACTTTATCTGGAGGGTGACTTGCGAAGGCACAGGATATATCACCTGCTCTTTAGCATAATCGAACGCGCTTCAACGATTTAATGGTTAATTGCGCCAGAAAAGGAAAATGTCAGGCGATTGTGGGCCAGGGCAGCCTGGTAATAAGTTTTCGTTATTTCTTAGATCACGCTGAAAATAATTTCTTAATCAGCATTTTCCTCTGCGGTTCTGCCGCGTAATTAGTTTAATCCGCGCAGCCAATTCTTATCAGGCAGAGCCTTTACGCCCCAGCCTTTTAATTTACGTGGGTTTGCGGTTTGCCTGCCCGGTTAACTGCGGTTATGGTAATCGACCTACTCTCAGAAAAATAAACTCAACAGATTTCTCTGTAACCGGACAGCGGCAGTTGTTTCCGCTGTCATGCATAAACATAAGATTTTGATTGGCAAAGCAGGCACCAGGGCAACGTGGTACGCGCTAACGGGCGTATTCACAGAGCCGGGTCCTCAAGCCTGGAGGCAGAAGATGGAGATGTTGTCAGGAGCCGAAATGGTCGTCCGTTCGTTAATCGATCAGGGCGTTAAGCAGGTATTCGGTTATCCGGGTGGCGCAGTGCTGGATATCTATGATGCGCTGCAAACCGTCGGGGGTATCGATCACATTCTGGTGCGTCATGAGCAGGGTGCGGTGCACATGGCTGACGGCCTGGCGCGCGCCACCGGCGAAGTCGGTGTGGTGCTGGTCACCTCCGGACCCGGCGCAACCAATGCGATTACCGGTATCGCCACCGCCTATATGGACTCGATTCCGCTGGTGATCCTGTCGGGTCAGGTTCCCTCGTCGCTGATTGGGTATGACGCCTTTCAGGAGTGCGACATGGTCGGCATTTCCCGTCCGGTGGTGAAGCACAGCTTCCTGGTGAAAAGCACCGAAGAGATCCCCTCCGTATTGAAAAAAGCGTTCTGGCTGGCCTCTACCGGGCGTCCGGGGCCGGTGGTCATCGATCTGCCAAAAGATATTCTGAACCCGGCCAATAAATTACCTTATCACTGGCCGGAAACGGTAAGTATGCGTTCCTACAATCCGACTATTCAGGGCCATAAAGGTCAGATCAAGCGTGCGCTGACTACCTTGCTGGCCGCGAAGAAGCCAGTGATCTACGCTGGCGGCGGTGCCATTACCTCAGGCTGTGAAGCGGAACTGTTGAAACTGGCCGAAAGCCTGAATATTCCGGTGACGACCTCGCTGATGGGCCTGGGCGCGTTCCCTGGCACTCATCGTCAGTGCGTTGGCATGCTCGGTATGCACGGCACGTACGAAGCCAACATGACGATGCACAACACCGACCTGATTTTTGGTATTGGTGTTCGCTTTGATGACCGCACCACCAACAACCTGGCGAAATATTGTCCCAACGCCACGGTGATGCATATCGATATCGACCCCACCTCTATCTCTAAGACGGTGGCGGCGGATATCCCGATTGTGGGTGATGCAAAACAGGTGCTGCAGCAGATGCTGGAGCTGCTGGCGCAAAGCGACACGGCATCACGCGCTGAGAGCCTGCACGACTGGTGGCAGGTGATTGAGGGCTGGCGCAGTCGTCACTGTCTGGAATTTGATCGCACCAGTGACAAAATCAAGCCGCAGGCCGTGATCGAAACCATCAGCCGTCTGACTAAAGGCAATGCGTATGTCACGTCGGACGTTGGCCAGCATCAGATGTTTGCTGCGCTCTATTATCCTTTCGACAAACCGCGTCGCTGGATCAACTCCGGTGGTCTGGGCACCATGGGCTTTGGCCTGCCCGCAGCGCTGGGCGTGAAGATGGCGCTGCCGGACGAAACGGTGATCTGCGTAACGGGCGATGGCAGTATTCAAATGAACATTCAGGAGCTCTCTACCGCGCTGCAGTACGATCTGCCGGTGCTGGTGCTGAACCTGAATAACCGGGTGCTGGGCATGGTGAAACAGTGGCAGGATATGATCTACTCCGGCCGTCACTCCCAGTCTTATATGGAGTCACTGCCTGACTTCGTGCGTCTGGCGGAAGCCTACGGTCATGTCGGGATTGCGATTGAGCATCCGGCTGAGCTGGAGGAGAAGCTGACGCTGGCGCTGGAAACCCTGGCGAAGGGTCGTCTGGTCTTTGTGGATGTCACCGTTGACGGTAGCGAGCATGTTTACCCGATGCAGATTCGCGGTGGCAGCATGGATGAGATGTGGTTAAGCAAAACGGAGAGGACATAATTATGCGTCGTATTTTATCAGTTCTGCTGGAGAACGAATCCGGCGCATTATCCCGTGTCGTCGGCCTGTTTTCACAGCGCGGCTACAACATTGAAAGCCTGACCGTAGCACCGACCGACGATCCGACGCTGTCGCGGATGACCATTCAGACGGTGGGCGATCAGAAGGTGCTGGAGCAGATTGAAAAGCAGCTGCATAAGCTGGTGGACGTACTGCGCGTCACCGAGCTGGGGCAGGGCGCCTATGTTGAACGCGAAATCATGCTGGTGAAGATTCAGGCGAGTGGTTATGGCCGGGAAGAGGTGAAGCGTAACGCCGAGATCTTCCGCGGTCAGATCATCGACGTGACCCCGACGCTGTACACGGTTCAGCTGGCAGGCACCAGCGACAAACTGGACGCCTTCCTGAGTACAGTGCGTGATGTGGCTGAAATTGTTGAAGTGGCGCGTTCCGGTATCGTGGGCGTTTCACGCGGCGATCGTATTATGCGTTAATTACGCAGCGTCATCATCAATCCTCACCTAACCCGGCGAAATGCCGGGTTTTTTTATTTTTTATGCGTCAGGTGAGCTACATTCAGAAAAGCAGTTGCTCCGCGCACTTTTCTGCTGTTAGATGATAGCCATGAGTTATCCATAGCTTAACTGCGGCTATTTCTGCCGTAAAAGCGGATTTGATGGTGGGGTTATCGTGAAACTGGATGAAATTGCGCGTTTGGCAGGCGTGTCGCGCACCACGGCCAGTTATGTGATCAATGGCAAAGCGCGGCAGTATCGTGTCAGCGACAAAACCGTTGAGAAAGTTATGGCGGTGGTACGTGAGCATAATTATCACCCTAATGCGGTGGCTGCCGGGCTGCGCGCCGGGCGTACGCGCTCTATTGGGTTAGTGATTCCGGATCTGGAAAATACCAGTTATACCCGTATTGCGAACTATCTTGAGCGCCAGGCGCGTCAGCGCGGCTATCAGCTGCTGATTGCCTGTTCTGAAGATCAGCCCGATAACGAGATGCGCTGCATTGAGCATCTGTTACAGCGCCAGGTCGATGCGATCATCGTCTCCACCTCGTTACCGCCAGAGCATCCCTTTTATCAGCGTTGGATCAACGATCCCCTGCCGATTATTGCGTTAGATCGCGCGCTGGATCGAGAACATTTCACCAGCGTAGTGGGTGCCGACCAGGACGATGCCCATATGCTGGCTGCTGAACTGCGTCAGCTTGAGGTCAAAAATGTGCTGTTCCTCGGTGCGTTACCCGAGCTGTCAGTGAGTTTCCTGCGCGAGCTGGGTTTTCGCGATGCATGGAAAGACGATCCCCGGCCGATTGACTATATCTACTGCAATAGCTTCGAACGTACAGCCGCCGCGGCACTGTTTGAACAATACCTTGAAGATCACCCGATGCCGGAGGCGCTTTTTACCACCTCATTTGGTCTGCTGCAGGGTGTGATGGATGTAACGCTGAAACGAGACGGACGGCTTCCGACCGAGCTGGCGATTGCCACCTTTGGCGACCACGAATTACTGGACTTTCTTGAGTGTCCGGTGCTGGCGGTAGGTCAGCGTCATCGCGACGTGGCAGAGCGCGTGCTGGAATTAGTTTTAGCCTCGCTGGATGAACCCAGAAAACCAAAACCCGGGTTAACCCGCATTCGCCGTAATTTATACCGTCGCGGACAATTAAGCAGAAAAGTTAAATGAGTCACGGGCAGTATTACGCTGCCCGCCCATTTTATTTAACGATTTAACTGATTAAATAAACAGGTCGACGTAAAAAAGCGTAAATTCTGCTCATCAAATCTAACAAAGCAGAAAGGGTTATTTTTATTATCTGCTTACAACTTCAACAAACTTACTTTCCCGTCTGGCCTGAAGCCGCTCGGCTTTCTTTCGGAAATCCCCTAAAATGCCGCCGCTGTCTCATAAAGCACGATTAATATTTAGCCCTTTACATTGTTTCATTTTTAGTCGTTTTTTTCCGGGTCGTTTTTTTTATTCAGGTATTCATCGGCTTAATTTTTACTTTTCCCTTTTATTCGTTTATATCGTCGCCAGAGATTAATTCTTCACTCTGTAAATAGTGATATTCACCTGCCGCTCCGGCTTGACAAGGATTTCATGGGATCCTTAAACTCGTTTCGTGGTAAAAAGTGGGATAAAGTGGCGTAAATGGGTGATGAGGAGAAGAGACTGGCATGTTCCGCGGAGCAACGTTAGTCAATCTCGACAGCAAAGGGCGGCTTGCCGTACCCACGCGATATCGCGATTTGCTGATTGGGGAGTCTCAGGGGCAGATGGTCTGTACCATCGACCTCCACCAGCCATGCCTGTTGCTTTATACCCTGCCCGAATGGGAAATCATTGAAAAAAAGCTGGCACGCCTTTCCAGTATGAATCCACTTGAGCGCCGCGTGCAGCGTTTGCTGCTGGGGCATGCCAGTGAATGTCAGATGGACAATGCAGGCCGCCTGCTGCTGGCGAATACGCTTCGGCAGCACGCAAAATTAACCAAAGAAGTGATGCTGGTTGGACAGTTCAATAAATTTGAGCTGTGGGATGAACAGACCTGGTATCAACAAGTCAGGGACGATATTGACGCAGAACAGTCGGCTCAGGAGCCTTTATCTGAGCGGTTGCAGGACTTGTCGCTATAGCTATGCAGGAAAATTTCAAACATACCACCGTGCTGTTGGATGAGGCGGTTAACGGCCTCAATATCAGGGAAGACGGTATTTACATCGACGGCACTTTTGGTCGTGGTGGCCATTCACGCCTGATTCTTTCGCAGCTGGGAGAGAAGGGAAAGCTGATCGCCATCGATCGTGATCCGCAAGCTATCGCCGCTGCCGCTGAGATCACCGACCCGCGTTTTTCAATTATTCATGGCCCTTTTTCCGCGCTGGCAGAGTATGTCTCTGAACGCGATCTGGTCGGAAAGATTGACGGCATTTTGCTGGACCTGGGGGTTTCATCACCGCAGCTGGATGACGCCGAACGTGGCTTCTCCTTTATGCGTGACGGACCGCTGGATATGCGAATGGACCCGTCGCGCGGGCACTCCGCCGCAGAATGGTTGCTGCACGCAGAAGAGGCGGATATCGCTTTTGTCCTGAAGACCTACGGTGAAGAGCGATTCGCCAAACGCATTGCCCGGGCCATTGTCGAGCGTAATCGCGAACAGCCGATGACCCGGACCCGGGAACTGGCTGAGGTGATCTCAATCGCTATGCCGGTAAAAGATAAGTTTAAGCATCCGGCCACGCGCAGCTTCCAGGCGATTCGTATCTGGATTAACAGCGAACTGGAAGAGATCGATATTGCACTGAAAGGGGCAGTTGAAGTGCTGGCGCCGCAGGGTCGTCTCTCTGTCATCAGCTTCCATTCACTGGAAGATCGGCTGGTAAAGCGCTTTATGCGCGATCAGAGCCGCGGGCCGCAGGTGCCGCCTGGGATTCCCATGACTGAACATCAGCTGCGTGCCCTGGGTGGGCGTGAACTGAGGTTGCTCGGCAAAATGTCGCCGGGTGACGCTGAAGTCTCTGAGAACCCACGTGCGCGCAGCTCGGTATTACGTATCGCGGAGAAAACCGACGCATGATCGGTAATGAGCGTCACAGCCTGCCTGCCGTCATCGGCGGGGATCTGCTGCGAAAGGGCAAGATTCCGGTGCTGTTGCTGATCGCTGTGGTGGTTTCTGCCGTGCTGGTGGTGACCACCACCCATAAAACACGACTGTTAACCGCGCAGCGCGAACAGCTGGTGCTGGAGCGTGACGCGCTCGATATCGAGTGGCGCAACCTGATCCTGGAAGAGAATGCGCTGGGCGATCATAGCCGTGTTGAACGCATCGCCACCGAGAAGCTGCAACTGCAGCACGTTGATCCTTCACAAGAAAATATCGTGGTGCAGAAATAAGGACCTCAGATAGCGAATGAGCGGCACAGGCAGAACGCTGAAATTGAAGAAACCGGAAGATAAAGCCAGCTTTGTAAGCTGGCGTTTTGCGTTGCTGTGCGGCTGTATTTTACTGGCGCTGGGTGGATTGCTGTCACGTGTGGCCTGGCTGCAGGTGATCAATCCTGGCAAGCTGGTAAAAGAGGGCGATCTGCGCTCGCTGCGTGTTCAGGCGGTGCCCACCTCACGCGGCATGATCAGCGACCGCGCCGGACGTCCGCTGGCAGTCAGCGTGCCGGTCAACGCTATCTGGGCAGATCCCAAAGAGCTGCACGCCGGTGGCGGCGTGACGCTGGACAGCCGCTGGAAGGCGCTTTCCGATGCGCTCTCTATTCCCCTTGATCAGCTGGCCGCCCGCGTGAATGCCAATCCCAAAGGCCGCTTTGTCTATCTGGCGCGCCAGGTCAATCCGGCTATCGGCGACTACGTCAAAAAACTCAAACTTCCCGGTATTCATCTGCGCGAAGAGTCGCGCCGTTACTATCCTGCCGGGCAGGTCACTTCCCATCTCATTGGCTTTACCAACATCGACGGGCAGGGCATTGAAGGTATCGAGAAGAGCTTTGATAAGTGGCTGACCGGTGCACCTGGCGAGCGGACGGTGCGTAAAGATCGGTACGGTCGTGTCATCGAGGATATCTCTTCGGTGGACAGCCGGGCCGCTCATAACCTGACGCTGAGCATTGATGAGCGGTTACAGGCGCTGGTTTACCGCGAACTGAATAACGCCGTCGCCTTTAACAAAGCGGAATCGGGTACGGCGGTGCTGGTGGATGTTAATACCGGTGAAGTGCTGGCGATGGCCAACAGCCCGGCTTACAACCCGAACAATCTCGGCAACACGCCAAAAGATCTGATGCGTAACCGCGCCATTACCGACATTTTCGAACCTGGCTCGACCGTGAAGCCGATGGTGGTGATGACGGCGCTGCAGCGTGGTGTGGTGAGAGAGAATAGCGTCCTGAATACCGTGCCGTACCGCGTCAATGGTCATGAGATCAAAGATGTGGCGCGCTACAACGAATTGACCCTGACAGGGGTTTTACAGAAGTCGAGTAACGTCGGTGTTTCACGTCTGGCGTTAGCGATGCCTTCCTCAGCGCTGGTAGAAACTTACGCGCGCTTTGGACTGGGCAAACCGACCAATTTGGGGCTGGTCGGGGAAAGCAGTGGCTTATACCCTAAAAAACAACGGTGGTCTGACATAGAGAGGGCCACCTTCTCTTTCGGCTATGGGCTAATGGTAACGCCGTTACAGTTAGCGCGAGTCTACGCAACGATTGGCAGCTATGGCATTAATCGCCCGCTGTCGATCACCAAAGTGGATCCGCCCGTCGCGGGACAACGCGTTTTCGATGAGTCACTGGTGAAAACCGTGATGCACATGATGGAAAGCGTGGCGTTGCCCGGTGGCGGGGGCGTCAAAGCGGCAATCAAGGGTTATCGCATTGCGATAAAAACCGGTACGGCGAAAAAGGTCGGGCCGGACGGACGCTACGTTAATAAATACATTGCCTACACCGCAGGCGTTGCGCCTGCCAGTCAACCCCGATTCGCGCTGGTAGTGGTGATCAACGATCCCCAGGCCGGCAAGTATTACGGCGGTGCGGTCTCTGCACCGGTGTTTGGTGCCATCATGGGTGGCGTACTGCGTACCATGAACATCGAGCCGGACGCGTTACCGACCAATGACAAGAATGAACTGGTGACTAACAGAAGTGAGGAATCAAGTGACAGATCGTAACCTGCGCGATTTACTCGGCCCCTGGGTGCCAGGCGCGCCGGCGCGTCCACTGCGTGACATGACACTGGATAGCCGCATTGCGGCTTCTGGCGATCTGTTTGTCGCTGTTGCAGGCCATCAGGTTGATGGACGCCGTTTCATTCCGCAGGCAATTGCGCAGGGCGTTGCCGCTGTGGTGGCGGAAGCTGAGGGTGAAGCGGCTGACGGCGAAATCCGTGAAATGCACGGCGTACCGGTTATCTATCTGGCGCAGCTGCATCAGCGCCTTTCGGCCCTGGCAGGCCGTTTTTATCAGCAGCCGGGCGAAAAACAGACGCTGATTGGCGTTACTGGCACCAACGGTAAAACCACCACCACCCAGCTGCTGGCGCAGTGGGCGACGCTGCTGGGTGAGACCAGTGCGGTGATGGGCACCGTCGGCAATGGGCTGGTGGGTCACTTAGCGGCGGCAGAAAATACCACGGGTTCAGCGGTTGATGTTCAGCATCAGCTGCACGATCTGGCTGAAAAAGGGGCGACCCTGACCGCAATGGAAATCTCGTCACACGGACTGGTTCAGCATCGCGTCGCTGCGCTGCCGTTTGCCGCGGCGGTCTTCACCAATCTCAGTCGCGATCACCTCGATTACCACGGTGATATGCAGAGCTATGAGTCGGCAAAATGGCTGCTCTTTTCTGAGCATCAGGTCGGGCAGGCGATTCTTAACGCAGATGACGAAATCGGTCGTCGCTGGCTGGCGCGCTTACCTGATGCCGTTGCCGTCACCACGGAGGATAACCTCCAGCCGGGCTGCCACGGGCGCTGGCTTAAAGCCGATGCGGTGGATTACCACGATAACGGCGCACATATCCGTTTCAGCTCCAACTGGGGCAACGGCGAAATCGACAGTCCGCTGATGGGCGCCTTCAACGTCAGCAATCTGATGCTGGCGCTGGCGACGCTGCTGTCACTGGATTATCCGCTGGCGACGCTAATCAGCGTTGCACCGCAGTTGCAGCCGGTCAACGGGCGTATGGAAGTGTTCAGCGCCGCAGGAAAACCAACGGTCGTCGTGGATTATGCCCACACCCCGGATGCGCTGGAAAAAGCGCTGGAAGCGGCACGCCTGCACTGCAAAGGAAAACTGTGGTGCCTGTTTGGCTGCGGCGGTGACCGTGACAAAGGCAAACGCCCGTTAATGGGCGCGATTGCTGAGCAATATGCGGATGTGGTTGTGATTACGGATGACAATCCGCGCAGCGAAGATCCGCAGGCGATTGTAAAAGATATTCTGGCCGGTTTGCTGGATCCAGGCCGCGCCCGCGTGGTCTCTGGTCGTGCGCAGGCGGTTACTAACACCATTATGCAGGCGCAGCCCGACGATATCGTGCTGGTGGCTGGCAAAGGCCACGAAGATTATCAGATCATTGGCAACCGCCGTCTCGACTACTCCGATCGTGCCACGGTTGCGGCACTGCTGGGAGGCGTTGCATGATCCCGGTTTCATTAAAAACCCTGGCGGAGATCACCGGCGGCACGCTGCACGGCAGCGATTTAACCGTGAGTGACGTGACCACCGATACCCGCAAAGTGACGGCGGGCAGCCTCTTTGTTGCGCTGGTGGGTGAACGCTTTGATGCGCATGATTTCGCTGAAGATGCGATCTCCAGTGGCGCACAGGCGTTGCTGGTAAGTAAGCATTTACCTGTCGCTGTGCCACAGGTGGTGGTTGAAGATACCCGTCTCGCCTTTGGCTGGCTGGGCGCATGGGTTCGTCAGCAGTCGAACGCCCGTGTAGTGGCGCTGACCGGCTCCTCCGGCAAAACCTCGGTTAAAGAGATGACGGCGGCGATTCTGCGTCAGTGCGGCGAAACGCTCTACACCGCAGGCAATCTCAACAACGATTATGGCGTGCCGATGACGCTGCTGCGGCTGACCGCAGAACATCAGTATGCGGTCATCGAGCTCGGCGCCAATCATCAGGGCGAAATCGCCTACACCACCAGTCTGGTTCAACCAGAAAGCGCGCTGGTGAATAACCTGGCAGCGGCGCATCTGGAAGGCTTTGGTTCGCTGGCCGGTGTCGCTAAGGCCAAGGGCGAGATCTTCCAGGGCTTACCGGCTCACGGCATTGCGATTCTGAATGCAGAGAGCAATGACTGGCCCAACTGGCAGAGCTCGCTGCAGGATAAAACCGTGTGGCGTTTCTCACCGCAGGCGGCAGAGTGTGATTTCTCCGCCCGCGATATCCGTATTGTTCAGGACGGCACTCATTTTGTGATGCAAACGCCGCGTGGCGAAGCTGAGATCGTGCTGCCATTGCCGGGTCGGCATAACATCGCCAACGCACTGGCTGCGGCGGCTCTGGCCCTGTCAGTGGATGCACCGCTTAGCGCCGTTCAGCAGGGGCTGAAAAACCTGCAGTCGGTGCCAGGTCGTTTGTTCCCGGTTCGCCTCTCTGCGCATCAGTTGCTGCTGGATGACAGCTACAACGCTAACGTCGGTTCGATGACTGCTGCTGTTCAGGTCCTGTCAGAGATGCCGGGTTACCGGGTGCTGGTCACGGGTGATATGGCGGAACTGGGCCAGGAGACCGAAAGTTGTCACCGCGAAGTCGGGCAAGCGGCACGTGACGCAGGCATTGATCGCGTGCTGAGCACCGGAAAATTCAGCCATTTCATCAGTAAAAGCAGTGAAGTTGGCGAACATTTCAGCGATAAGACGGCCCTGACTGAACGTTTGCGTCAATTGTTGTCCGAACACTCAGAAATTACCGTCCTGATAAAAGGTTCACGTAGTGCCGCCATGGAGCAGGTAGTACAGAGCTTAAAGGAGAAAGGAACATGTTAGTTTGGCTGGCCGAGCATCTGGTCGCTTTTTATTCGGGCTTTAACGTCTTTTCCTATCTGACGTTTCGCGCCATTGTCAGCCTGCTGACCGCGTTATTCATCTCTCTCTGGATGGGGCCGCGCCTGATCGCCTGGCTGCAGAAATTACAGATTGGCCAGGTCGTTCGTAACGATGGCCCGGAATCGCATTTCAGTAAGCGCGGCACGCCGACCATGGGCGGCATCATGATTCTGACCTCCATCACCATTTCGGTGCTGATGTGGGCGTATCCGTCGAATCCGTATGTCTGGTGCGTGCTGTTCGTATTAATCGGCTTTGGCATCATCGGCTTTGTCGATGATTACCGCAAAGTGGTACGCAAAGACACCAAAGGCCTGATCGCTCGCTGGAAATATTTCTGGATGTCGGTGATTTCGCTGGGCGTCGCGTTCGGGCTCTATGCGGCGGGCAAAGATACCCCCGCGACCCAACTGGTCGTGCCCTTTTTCAAAGACATCATGCCGCAGTTAGGTCTGTTTTATGTGCTGCTTGCCTACTTTGTGATTGTCGGAACGGGTAATGCGGTCAATCTGACTGATGGCCTGGATGGTCTGGCAATTATGCCAACCGTCTTTGTCGCCGCGGGCTTTGCGCTGGTTGCCTGGGCGACCGGTAACGTGAAGTTTGCTGAATATCTGCACATTCCCTATCTGCGTCACGCCGGTGAGCTGGTGATTGTCTGTACCGCCATTGTCGGGGCAGGGCTGGGCTTCCTGTGGTTCAACACCTATCCGGCTCAGGTCTTTATGGGCGATGTGGGTTCGCTGGCGCTGGGCGGCGCGCTGGGCACCATTGCGGTGTTACTGCGTCAGGAATTTTTACTGGTGATCATGGGCGGCGTGTTTGTGGTTGAAACGCTGTCGGTGATCCTGCAGGTGGGATCGTTTAAGTTGCGCGGCCAGCGTATTTTCCGCATGGCGCCGATTCATCACCACTACGAACTCAAGGGCTGGCCGGAACCGCGCGTCATTGTGCGCTTCTGGATTATTTCGCTAATGCTGGTGCTGATTGGCCTGGCCACGCTGAAGGTGCGTTAATCATGGCTGACTATCGGGGTAGAAAAGTCGTCATCATCGGGCTGGGCCTTACCGGGCTCTCCTGTGTTGATTTCTTTTTAGCGCAGGGCGTAACGCCGCGCGTGATGGACACCCGTGTCTCGCCGCCGGGGCTGGATAAATTGCCCGGGCAGGTTGAACGCCACCTGGGCGGTATCAATGGCGACTGGCTGTTGGCTGCCGATCTGATTGTTGCCAGCCCTGGCGTCGCGCTGGCGCATCCGATTCTCAGCGAAGCCGTCGAAGCCGGAATCGAAATCGTCGGTGATATTGAGCTGTTTTGCCGCGAGGCGCAGGCGCCGATCGTGGCGATCACCGGCTCCAACGGTAAAAGCACGGTGACTACGCTGGTGGGTGAGATGGCGAAAGCCGCAGGCTGGCAGGTGGGCGTTGGTGGCAATATTGGTCTGCCCGCGCTGAGTCTGCTGCAATCACCGGCACAACTTTATGTACTGGAACTCTCCAGCTTCCAGCTGGAGACCACACACAGTCTGAAAGCCGCGGCGGCAACCATACTTAACGTCAGCGAAGATCATATGGATCGCTATCCGCTGGGTATGCAGCAGTATCGCGCCGCCAAGCTGCGGGTCTACGAGAATGCCCGGATCTGCGTCGTTAACGCCGATGACGCTCTGACGATGCCGGTACGCGGCGCGGACACTCGCTGCGTCAGCTTTGGTGTCGATTTCGGAGACTATCACCTTAACAAGCAGCAGGGCAGTATCTGGCTGCGGGTGAAAGGCGAGAAAGTCCTGAACACGGCTGAAATGAAGATGGTGGGACAGCATAACTACACCAATGCGCTGGCTGCGCTGGCGCTGGCCGATGCGGTTGGGCTGCCTCGCGCCTCAAGTCTGGCCGCCTTAACGCACTTTAACGGACTGGCGCATCGCTTCCAGCTGGTTCAGGAGCATCAGGGCGTGCGCTGGATCAATGACTCCAAAGCCACCAACGTCGGCAGCACCGAAGCCGCGCTGAATGGCCTGCAGGTGGAGGGAACGCTGTGGCTGCTGATGGGCGGTGATGGCAAGTCGGCCGATTTTACGCCGCTGATCCCCTGGTTGCAGGGCGACAATGTGCGCCTTTACTGCTTTGGTCGCGATGGCGATGCGCTGGCAGCGCTGCGTCCTGAAATCGCCGTTCGCACTGAAACCATGCGCCAGGCGATGGAGCAGATCGCGCCGCAGGTTAAATCAGGCGATATGGTTCTGCTGTCGCCTGCCTGCGCCAGCCTTGACCAGTTCCGTAACTTTGAGCAGCGCGGTGAGCAGTTCGCCCAACTGGCGAAGGAGCTGAGCTGATGCGTATTCCTGGCGCCGGACTGGCGGGATATTTCTCAGGACGCCTGAAAGACTGGGTCATGGGCGCACGCGAAAGTGATGACTCTTCGCTGGTGCTCTATGACCGCACACTGTTATGGCTGACGCTGGGCCTGGCGGTGATTGGTTTTGTGATGGTGACGTCGGCTTCAATGCCGGTGGGTCAGCGTCTGAATGATGATCTTTTTTACTTTGCCAAGCGCGATGCTTTCTACATCGTCCTGGCTGTATGTATGGCGTTGGTCACACTGCGGGTGCCGATGGATTTCTGGCAGCGCTACAGCAACGTGATGCTGATGGTCACGGTCGCGATGCTGCTGATTGTTCTGGTGGTCGGTAGCTCGGTTAACGGTGCATCGCGCTGGATCGCGCTGGGTCCGCTGCGTATTCAGCCTGCAGAGCTGTCGAAGCTCTCTCTGTTCTGCTATCTCGCCAGTTATCTGGTGCGCAAAGTGGAAGAGGTGCGTAACAACTTCTGGGGCTTCTGTAAGCCGATGGGTGTGATGGTGGTGCTGGCGGTGTTACTGCTGGCGCAGCCGGACCTCGGTACGGTGGTTGTGCTGTTTGTGACGACCCTGGCGATGCTGTTCCTGGCGGGTGCCAAACTGTGGCAGTTCCTGGCCATCATCGGTTCCGGCATCTTTGCGGTGATCCTGTTGATCATTGCAGAACCCTACCGTATGCGCCGTGTGACCTCATTCTGGAACCCGTGGGAAGATCCCTTTGGTAGCGGCTACCAGCTGACGCAGTCACTGATGGCATTTGGTCGCGGGGAATTCTGGGGGCAGGGGCTCGGTAACTCCGTGCAAAAGCTGGAATATCTGCCCGAAGCGCATACCGATTTTATTTTCGCCATCATCGGGGAAGAACTCGGCTACGTCGGTGTGGTAATGGCACTTTTAATGGTATTCTTCGTCGCTTTTCGTGCGATGTCGATTGGCCGTCGTGCTCTGGAACTGGATCAGCGTTTTTCCGGCTTTTTAGCCTGTTCAATCGGAGTCTGGTTCAGCTTCCAGGCGCTGGTTAACGTCGGTGCAGCAGCCGGTATGTTACCGACCAAAGGACTGACCTTACCGCTGATCAGTTACGGTGGGTCGAGTCTGATCATTATGTCGACTGCCATCGTCTTTTTATTACGCATAGATTATGAAACGCGCCTGGCGAAAGCGCAGGCGTTTACCCGAGGTGGTCGATGAGCGGTAAGCGATTGATGGTGATGGCAGGCGGAACCGGCGGACATGTCTTTCCCGGTCTGGCTGTCGCCCATCATCTGATGGAACAGGGCTGGCAGGTCCGCTGGTTAGGCACTGCCGACCGTATGGAAGCCGATCTGGTGCCAAAGCACGGCATCGACATCGACTTCATCCGCATCAGCGGATTACGCGGTAAAGGCATGAAGGCGTTGCTGCTGGCACCGCTGCGCATCTTCAATGCATGGCGTCAGGCTCGTCGCATCATGAAAGCCTGGCAGCCGGATGTCGTGCTGGGCATGGGTGGCTACGTTTCCGGTCCTGGCGGTTTAGCGGCCTGGAGTTGCGGTATTCCGGTGGTGCTGCATGAGCAGAACGGGATTGCCGGGCTGACCAACAAATGGCTGGCGAAAATCGCCACTAAAGTATTGCAGGCATTTCCGGGCGCGTTTCCTGCCGCCGATGTGGTGGGAAATCCGGTTCGCACTGATGTACTGGCACTGCCTTTACCCGCGCAACGTCTGGCGGATCGTCATGGCCCGATACGGGTGCTGGTGATCGGTGGAAGTCAGGGTGCGCGGATACTGAACCAGACGCTGCCGCAGGTTGCCGCGCTGGTGGGTGATGAGATCACCCTGTGGCATCAGACCGGTAAAGGGTCGTTGCACGAAACAGAGAAAGCTTATCAGCAGGTCGGGCAGACGCAGCACAAGGTGACCGAGTTTATTGATGACATGGCTGCCGCCTACGCCTGGGCTGATGTGGTGGTGTGCCGCTCCGGCGCGTTAACCGTGAGCGAAGTCGCTGCCGCGGGTTTACCGGCGATTTTCGTGCCGTTTCAGCACAAAGATCGCCAGCAGTACTGGAACGCGCTGCCGCTGGAGAAAGCGGGCGCCGCCAGAATTTTTGAGCAGCCACAATTTACTGCGGAGGCTGTAGCGGATCAGCTACGCCACTGGGATCGCGCAACACTGCTGACGATGGCTGAGCAGGCCCGTCAGGTGGCGATCCCCGATGCGACTGAACGGGTCGCTCAGGAAGTGGCTCGCGCCGCAAAGTAATCATTCCGGTCAGCGCGTCTGACCTGTACCCGGATTGGGTACAAACTGAAATAGCAGGTAACTGAGAGCGATGAATACACAACAATTGGCAAAACTGCGTTCTATTGTGCCCGAGATGCGTCGCGTCCGGCACATCCACTTTGTCGGCATCGGCGGTGCTGGCATGGGCGGTATTGCCGAAGTGTTAGCAAATGAAGGCTACCATATCAGCGGTTCAGATCTGGCCCCTAACCCGGTGACGCAGAACCTGATTGCGCTGGGTGCCACCATTTATTTTAACCATCGCCCCGAAAACGTGACCGATGCCAGCGTCGTGGTGGTTTCCAGCGCCGTTTCGCAGGATAACCCCGAACTGGTGGCGGCACGTGAACAGCGTATCCCGGTGATCCGTCGCGCGGAGATGCTGGCTGAGCTGATGCGTTTCCGTCACGGCATCGCCGTCGCGGGTACCCATGGCAAAACAACCACCACGGCGATGGTGTCGAGTATTTATGCGGAAGCGGGTCTCGATCCGACCTTCGTTAACGGTGGTCTGGTCAAAGCAGCAGGCACCCATGCCCGTCTGGGTCATAGCCGGTATCTGATTGCTGAAGCGGATGAGAGCGATGCGTCGTTCCTGCATCTGCAGCCGATGGTGGCGATTGTGACCAACATCGAAGCTGACCATATGGACACCTATCAGGGCGATTTTGAGAACCTGAAGCAGACGTTTATTAACTTCCTGCACAACCTGCCGTTTTACGGTCGTGCGGTGATGTGTGTGGATGATGCGGTTATCCGTGATCTGATCCCACGCGTGGGCCGTCATATCACCACTTACGGTTTCAGTGATGATGCTGACCTGCGCATTGAAAATTACGAGCAGAGTGGCGCGCAGGGGCATTTCACCCTGATTCGTCAGGACAAAGCGCCGCTGCAGATTACGCTGAACGCGCCGGGCCGCCACAATGCCCTGAACGCGGCAGCCGCTGTCGCCGTCGCCACTGAAGAGGGCATTGAAGACAATGCTATCCTGGCTGCGCTGGAGAGTTTCCAGGGCACGGGCCGTCGCTTTGATCTGCTGGGTGAATTTCCGACCGAGCCGGTCAACGGACAGCCGGGCACCGCGATGCTGGTGGATGATTACGGTCATCACCCAACCGAAGTGGACGCGACGATTAAAGCCGCGCGCGCAGGCTGGCCGGATAAAAAACTGGTGATGGTGTTTCAGCCGCACCGTTACAGCCGTACCCGCGATCTGTTTGATGATTTCGCTAATGTGCTGTCGCATGTCGATGTGTTGCTGATGCTGGATGTTTACTCGGCCGGTGAAACCGCCATTCCGGGTGCTGACAGCCGATCGCTGTGCCGGGCCATTCGTAACCGGGGCAAGGTTGATCCGATTCTGGTGCCGGAACATGACGCACTGCCGGAGATGCTGGCACCGCTGCTGTCAGGCAATGACCTGATTCTGGTGCAGGGAGCCGGTAACGTCGGTAAGGTTGCCCGCAAGCTGGCGGACACTAAGCTCCAGCCGGAACGCAAAGCGGAGGATCGTCATGGCGGATAAAGTTGCAGTATTAATGGGCGGCACCTCGGCAGAGCGCGAGGTTTCACTCAACTCGGGTCAGGCCGTCGTCGCCGGATTACGGGAAATGGGCATTGATGCGCATGGCATCGATACCCGTGATGTCTCTGTGCTGACGCTGAAAGAGCAGGGCTTTACCAAAGCCTTTATCGCGCTACATGGCCGGGGAGGAGAAGATGGCACGCTGCAGGCGGTGCTGGAGTTCCTGCAACTGCCGTACACTGGCAGCGGCGTGATGGCATCGGCCGTGACCATGGATAAACTGCGCACCAAGTTGCTGTGGCAGGGACGGGGTTTACCGTCAGGACAGTTTGTCTGGCTGACGCGCCAGCAGTTTGATGCCGGTCTGGACGCAGAAAACAACGCGGCAATTGCGGCGCTTGGCCTGCCACTATTTGTGAAGCCAGCCTGTGAAGGCTCCAGCGTGGGCATCAGTCGGGTTAACGATCTGAGCGGGCTGCCGGCGGCACTGGAGATGGCGTTTAAACATGACAATGACGTGCTGGTCGAAGCGTTTCTTAGCGGCGCGGAGTATACCGTCGCGATTGTGGGCGATCGTATTCTGCCCTCGATTGAAATAAAGAGCGCCAGCGAGTTCTATGACTATGAAGCTAAATACATTTCTGACGATACTCAGTACGTCTGTCCGGCCCAGTTAAGCGCTGAACGTGAAGCGGAATTACAGCAGCTGGTACTGGCGGCCTGGCGTGCGCTGGGATGTCGCGGCTGGGGACGGGTTGATGTGATGACCGATGGGGAAGGGCGCTTTCAGTTACTGGAAGCCAATACCTCACCGGGCATGACCAGCCACAGTCTGGTGCCTATGGCAGCGAAACAGGCGGGCATGAGCTTCCCGCAGCTGGTTGCCCATATTCTGGAGCTGGCCGACTGATATGTCACAGGCGGCGATGAGAGTTCGAAACCGTGAACCGCAGGAGCGTATTCGCACCGGGCGCAGTAACGGTGCCCGACTGTTCGGCATTGTTTTTCTGCTGATCGTCATCGGGATTATGGTTGCTGGCGGGCTGGTAGTGCTGAAGTGGATGAACGATGCGTCCCGGCTGCCATTGTCAAAACTGGTGGTGACAGGACAGACGCACTACACCACACATGACGATATTCGTCAGGCGATTTTGTCGCTGGGTCCGCCTGGTACGTTTATGTCTCAGGATGTGGACATCCTGCAGCAGCAGATTGAGCGGCTGCCCTGGATTAAGCAGGTCAGCGTGCGTAAGCAGTGGCCGGACGAACTGAAGATCCACCTTGTGGAGTACACCCCGGTGGCGCGCTGGAACGATTTGCATATGGTGGATGCTGAGGGTGTCTCCTTCAGCGTACCCGCCAGTCATGTCGGCAAAGAGACAATGCCGATGTTGTACGGGCCGGAAGGGAGTGAGAAAGAGGTCCTGGCGGGCTATCACAGCATGGATGATGTGCTGAAAGCCCGAAAGTTTACTCTGAAGGTGGCGTCGATGACGGCGCGGCGTTCATGGCAGCTGGTCACCAGCGATGATGTTCGTATCGAACTGGGCCGCAGCGACACCATGAAACGACTGAATCGCTTTATTGAGCTCTACCCGGTGCTGCAACAGCAAGGTCAGAACGAGAGCAAACGTATCAGCTACGTGGATTTACGATACGACTCTGGCGCTTCTGTTGGCTGGACACCGATCGTGATGGAGCCACAGGACAGTAATCAGCAACAGAACCAGGCACAGGCTAAACAACAATGATCAAGGCAACGGACAGAAAACTGGTAGTTGGACTCGAAATCGGCACTGCGAAGGTTGCCGCCCTGGTTGGGGAAGTTCTGCCCGATGGTATGGTCAACATTATTGGGGTGGGCAGCTGCCCTTCCCGCGGTATGGATAAAGGTGGCGTAAACGACCTTGAGTCGGTGGTGAAATGCGTTCAGCGCGCCATCGATCAGGCTGAGCTGATGGCAGATTGCCAGATCTCCTCCGTCTACCTTGCTTTATCGGGCAAACATATTAGTTGTCAGAACGAAATCGGGATGGTTCCGATTTCCGAAGAGGAAGTGACTCAGGATGATGTAGAGAACGTCGTGCATACCGCCAAATCGGTGAGAGTACGTGACGAGCATCGCATCCTGCACGTCATTCCTCAGGAATACGCCATTGACTATCAGGAAGGGATTAAAAATCCGGTCGGGCTTTCCGGCGTGCGTATGCAGGCGAAAGTGCATCTGATCACCTGCCACAACGACATGGCGAAGAACATTGTTAAAGCCGTTGAGCGTTGCGGGCTGAAAGTGGATCAGCTGATTTTTGCCGGTCTCGCCTCCAGTTTTGCCGTTCTGACTGAAGACGAACGTGAGCTGGGCGTGTGTGTTGTCGATATTGGTGGCGGTACAATGGACATAGCCGTATATACCGGCGGCGCTTTACGGCACACTAAGGTTATTCCGTATGCAGGCAACGTCGTTACCAGCGACATCGCCTATGCGTTTGGCACACCACCAACGGATGCCGAGGCGATCAAAGTACGCCATGGTTGCGCACTGGGCTCGATTGTCGGCAAAGATGAGAACGTTGAGGTGCCGAGTGTGGGCGGACGTCCACCACGTAGCCTGCAACGTCAGACGCTGGCTGAAGTGATTGAGCCGCGTTATACCGAACTTTTGAATCTGGTCAATGACGAGATTCTGCAGTTACAGGAACAACTGCGTCAGCAGGGCGTGAAGCATCACTTAGCCGCAGGCATTGTCCTGACCGGTGGTGCAGCGCAAATCGAAGGACTGGCGGCCTGTGCGCAACGCGTATTCCATACGCAGGTGCGTATCGGACAGCCGCTGAATATTACTGGCCTGACTGACTATGCGCAGGAATCGTACTACTCCACTGCCGTGGGACTGTTGCATTACGGCAAAGAGTCGCACATGAACGGTGATGCAGAGACCGAAAAACGGGTCTCAGTAGGTAACTGGTTCAAGCGTATTAACAGTTGGTTAAAAAAAGAGTTTTAATTTTTGTGAAAGGGGATCATGCTGTTTTCTTTAGTGATCTCCAGGCGACAGGCACATAACGGAGAGAAATCATGTTTGAACCTATGGAATTAACCAACGACGCGGTGATTAAAGTCATCGGCGTCGGTGGCGGCGGCGGTAACGCCGTAGAGCACATGGTACGCGAGCGTATCGAAGGTGTGGAATTCTTTGCTGTGAATACCGACGCGCAAGCGCTGCGTAAAACAGCTGTCGGCCAGACCATTCAGATCGGTAATAACATTACTAAAGGTCTGGGTGCGGGTGCGAACCCGGAAGTTGGCCGTAACTCTGCAGAAGAAGATCGCGAAGCACTGCGTTCTGCGCTGGAAGGGGCAGACATGGTCTTCATCGCAGCAGGTATGGGCGGCGGTACCGGTACCGGTGCAGCTCCTGTCGTGGCTGAAGTGGCTAAGGAGCTGGGTATCCTGACGGTGGCGGTTGTCACCAAGCCGTTCAACTTCGAAGGCAAAAAGCGCATGGCGTTTGCCGAGCAGGGGATCGCCGAACTCTCTAAGCATGTCGATTCACTGATTACCATTCCAAACGACAAGCTGCTGAAAGTGCTGGGCCGTGGTATCTCTCTGCTGGATGCGTTTGGTGCAGCCAACGACGTGCTGAAAGGCGCCGTTCAGGGGATCGCAGAGCTGATCACCCGTCCTGGCCTGATGAACGTCGACTTCGCTGACGTGCGTACCGTTATGTCCGAAATGGGCTATGCGATGATGGGTTCAGGCGTCGCGTGCGGTGAAGATCGTGCGGAAGAAGCGGCTGAGATGGCGATCTCCAGCCCACTGCTGGAAGATATCGATCTTTCGGGTGCGCGTGGCGTGCTGGTCAACATTACGGCGGGCTTCGACCTGCGTCTGGATGAGTTCGAGACCGTGGGTAACACTATTCGCGCCTTCGCCTCTGACAACGCGACTGTCGTGATCGGTACCTCGCTGGATCCGGAAATGAATGACGAACTGCGCGTCACCGTGGTGGCAACCGGTATCGGTATGGACAAGCGTCCTGAAATCACCCTGGTGACCAACAAGCCAGCCAGTCAGCCAGTGATGGATCATCGCTATCAGCAGCACGGTATGTCACCGCTGCCGCAGGAGCAGAAACCTGCTGCCAAAGTCGTTAACGACCAGGCTGCGCAGTCGAACAAAGAGCCCGATTATCTTGATATTCCGGCCTTTTTACGTAAGCAGGCCGATTAGGATTAACCCTATAATTGGGATTCTCCGCTCTTTGTGCTAAAGTCTCTGTCCGCTGGTAAAGTATACTGGCGTTCGGACAGGTGATATTGCGAGATAATACGATGATCAAACAAAGGACATTAAAACGTATTGTTCAGGCGACTGGTGTCGGTTTACATACCGGCAAAAAAGTCACCCTGACATTACGCCCTGCGTCGGCTAATACCGGGGTCATCTATCGTCGCACCGACTTGAATCCACCGGTAGATTTTCCGGCTGATGCAAAATACGTGCGCGACACCATGCTGAGTACCTGCCTGGTGAATGATGAAGGCGTGCGTATTTCAACGGTTGAACACCTCAATGCCGCCCTGGCGGGTCTGGGTATCGACAACATTATTGTTGAAGTCGATGCGCCAGAAATCCCGATCATGGATGGCAGCGCAGCACCGTTTATCTATCTGCTGATGGATGCGGGCATCGAGCAGCTCAACAGCGCCAAGAAATTTGTGCGTGTTAAGCAGACCGTGCGTGTGGAAGAGGGTGACAAATGGGCTGAGATTAAACCGTTTAACGGCTTCTCGCTTGATTTCACCATCGACTTCAAACACCCGGCTATCGATTCCAGCTCACAGCGTTATGCGATGAACTTCTCTGCTGACGCCTTTGTTCGTCAAATCAGCCGGGCGCGTACATTTGGCTTTATGCGTGAAATCGAATATCTGCAGTCTAAAGGCCTGTGCCTGGGCGGTAGCTTAGATTGTGCGATAGGTCTGGATGATTTCCGCGTACTGAATGAAGAAGGCCTGCGTTTTGAGGACGAGTTTGTCCGTCACAAAATGCTGGACGCGATTGGCGACTTGTTTATGTGTGGTCACAACATCATTGGCGCATTCACTGCGTTCAAATCGGGCCACGCGCTGAACAACAAGCTGCTGCAAGCGGTTCTGGCTAAGCAGGAAGCCTGGGAATGGGCAACCTTCGAAGACGAAGCTGAACTGCCGCTGGCATTCAAAGCACCGAATCTGGTTCTGGCTTAATTACCCCGGAACGTGAAACGGCTGGTTATGCTGACACCCTCTCCGGTCAGCGGCGCCAGCCGTTTTTTATTGCTACTTATCACTCGCCTGATGACTGCGACCTCGCTCGCAAAGCGTTGTCTGTTCTGCTGAAATGCTGAACAATCACACGCGTTTTCTCACGCCGTCACTTTAATCCCAGGTGTGGATGCCCCACATTAATGATACTATCTGTGGCGCTTTTACAGGCCGAAATCCGTTGCGGCTCGCGGCGGGTACACGAAAACAAGAGCGCAACAGAGCATGCGCGATGGAAAGGTTGTGATCGGGATTCTTCTGCGCTGGCGACAATTAGGTAGACGCTACTTCTGGCCTCATCTCCTGTTAGGGATGGTAGCGGCCAGCTTTGGCCTGCCAGCCTGTGCGCAAAGCTCCGAACTCAACGCGTCGTCTGAATCTCCGGCCAGCAGTCTCTTTCTGGGCAATGCCACACGCTTTGATCACCTGATTCGGCTGCAGGAAGCGTCCCGACGCCCGAGCTTCAGCGTGGATTACTGGCATCAGCACGCCATCCGCACCGTTATTCGTCATCTCTCTTTCACGCTGGCGCCCCAGGCGCAGGCGGAGCAACAGACATTACCGCTGGCGGCACAAAAGCTGGCGCTGATCGACTCACTGCATAGTTTACTGACATCACATTCTGCGCTGCACACTGCACCGCAGCAGATCACTACGCCGCCTCTTTTTACGGCCGTTACCCGTTCATGGGTAGAATGGCATGCCAGCGTGCATGGCATTCGCGCCGGACCTGCCCGATTGTTCTGCTAATATTTTTGGTTTAATTCACTCTGTTTAGATTTCGCAGTCCGGAATGCTCCGGCTGAATTGAGAATATATTTATTATGTTAAGCAAAATATTAACCAAGGTTTTTGGTAGCAGTAACGATCGTACCCTGCGTCGTATGCGTAAAGTGGTGGATGTCATCAATAAGATGGAGCCCGATTTTGAGAAGCTCTCTGATGATGAACTGAAAGCTAAAACTGACCTGTTCCGTGAACGCCTGAAAAAAGGTGAATCGCTTGAAAGCCTGATCCCGGAAGCGTTCGCAACCGTGCGTGAAGCGAGTAAACGCGTGTTCGGGATGCGTCACTTCGACGTGCAGCTGATCGGCGGCATGGTGCTGAACGATCGCTGTATCGCTGAGATGCGTACCGGTGAAGGTAAAACGCTGACCGCAACGCTGCCAGCTTACCTGAATGCGCTGTCCGGCAAAGGCGTTCACGTGGTTACCGTCAACGACTATCTGGCACAGCGTGATGCGGAAAACAACCGTCCGCTGTTTGAGTTCCTGGGTTTAACCATTGGTATCAACATGTCGGGCCTGCCGGCGGTGGCAAAGCGTGAAGCTTACGCAGCAGACATCACCTACGGCACCAACAACGAATATGGCTTCGACTACCTGCGCGACAACATGGCTTTCAGCCCGGAAGAGCGTGTACAGCGTAAACTGCACTATGCGCTGGTGGATGAGGTCGACTCCATCCTGATCGATGAAGCGCGTACACCGTTGATCATCTCTGGTCCGGCAGAAGACAGTTCTGAGCTTTACACCAAAGTGAACAAGATCATCCCTCATCTGGTTCGCCAGGATAAAGAAGATACCGAAACCCATCAGGGTGAAGGCGACTTCTGGGTCGATGAAAAAGCGCGTCAGGCTCACATGTCTGAGCGCGGTCTGGTCAAAGTGGAAGAGCTGCTGGTCAGCCAGGGCATCATGGAAGCGGGCGAGTCACTCTACTCTCCGACCAACATCATGCTGATGCACCACGTCACTGCGGCGCTGCGTGCGCACGCACTCTTTACCCGCGATGTGGATTACATCGTGAAAGATGGCGAAGTGGTGATTGTTGATGAACACACTGGCCGTACGATGCAGGGTCGCCGCTGGTCTGATGGTCTGCACCAGGCGATTGAAGCCAAAGAAGGCGTTGAGATCCAGAATGAGAACCAGACGCTGGCCTCTATCACCTTCCAGAACTACTTCCGTATTTATGAGAAGCTGGCCGGTATGACCGGTACCGCTGATACCGAAGCATTTGAATTCAGCTCCATTTATAAGCTCGACACCATTGTCGTGCCGACCAACCGTCCGATGGTGCGTAAAGATCTGGCTGACCTGGTCTACATGACCGAGAAAGAGAAGATCGATGCCATTATCGAAGATATCCGTGAGCGTACCGCCAATGGTCAGCCGGTGCTGGTGGGGACCATCTCGATTGAGAAATCAGAAGTGGTCTCTAATGAACTGACCCGCGCTGGTATCAAACATAACGTCCTGAACGCCAAATTCCACGCCCGCGAAGCGGATATCGTGGCCCAGGCGGGTCAGCCGGGTGCGGTCACTATCGCCACCAACATGGCCGGACGTGGTACGGATATTATGCTGGGCGGCAGCTGGCACGCTGAAGTGGCCGAACTGGAAGAGCCGACTGAAGCGCAAATCGAAGAGATTAAAGCGGCATGGCAGATTCGTCATGATGCGGTACTGGCGTCAGGGGGCTTGCACATCGTCGGTACTGAGCGTCACGAATCGCGTCGTATCGACAACCAGCTGCGTGGTCGTGCAGGCCGTCAGGGTGACGCCGGTTCTTCTCGCTTCTATCTGTCGATGGAAGATGCGCTGATGCGTATTTTTGCCTCAGACCGCGTCTCGAATATGATGCGTAAACTGGGCATGAAGCCTGGCGAAGCGATTGAGCATCCTTGGGTGACTAAAGCGATTGCCAACGCACAGCGTAAAGTTGAAAGCCGTAACTTCGATATTCGTAAGCAGCTGCTGGAATATGATGATGTGGCTAATGACCAGCGTCGCGCGATCTACAGTCAGCGTAATGAGCTGCTGGATGTGTCTGACGTTAGCGAAACCATCAACAGCATTCGCCATGATGTCTACAAAGTTACTATTGATACTTACATTCCGCCGCAGTCGCTGGAGGAGATGTGGGACGTGCCAGGCCTGGAAGAGCGTCTGCGTACTGACTTCGATCTGAATCTGCCGATTGCAGAGTGGCTGGATAAAGAGCCTGACCTGCATGAAGAAGTGCTGCGTGAGCGCATCATGACCCATGCTATGGAAAGCTACGCTGAGAAAGAAGAGATCGTTGGCGCAGAGATGATGCGCAACTTCGAAAAAGGCGTGATGCTTCAGACGCTGGATTCGCTGTGGAAAGAGCATCTGGCAGCGATGGACTATCTGCGTCAGGGCATCCATCTGCGCGGCTATGCGCAGAAAGACCCGAAGCAGGAGTACAAGCGTGAATCCTTCGCCATGTTTGCCGCGATGCTTGAAACACTGAAATATGAAGTGATCAGTACACTGAGCAAAGTCCAGGTGCGCATGCCAGAAGAAGTTGAAGCGATGGAGCAACAACGTCGCGAAGAAGCTGAACGCCTTGCACAGCAACAGCAGCTGAGCCATGTTGAAGAGGATCTGCTGGCAGCAGCAGAGCCTGTGGCGGAGCAGAGTGGCGAACGAAAAGTCGGCCGCAACGATCCCTGCCCTTGTGGTTCCGGTAAAAAGTACAAGCAGTGTCATGGCCGTATCGCCTGAGACTGAATGCTAATAAAAAAGGAGCCGCTGGCTCCTTTTTTTATGGTCTCTGCCATCCAGGTCACAGCGATTCCGCTGAGCTAAAGCGGTTAACATCCGCTACGGCATGCACTAAAATCAGCCTTCACTCACCCATTACTACCGGATAGTCTCCATGAAGCACCTGCAGGTTGCAGTTGGCATCATTCGCAATGCCAGTAAACAAATTTTCCTTGCCCAGCGCGCGGCGACCTCTTACATGGCGAACAAGTGGGAGTTTCCTGGCGGTAAGATTGAAGCGGGCGAAAGCGCCGAACAGGGATTGATAAGGGAACTTCAGGAAGAGACCGGGATTGAGGTCACCGAGGCACGCCCGATTGGTCATGCAGACCACAGCTATGACGATCTGCGCGTGACGCTGCATTTCTTTCTGGTTGAAGGGTGGAAAGGAGAGCCGTGGGGCAAAGAGGGTCAGCCGCAGCGTTGGGTTGATCAGCATGCGTTGGTCGCGGAGGAATTTCCGCCCGCGAATCATCAGCTGATTGCGCGTCTGATCGCCGGCGAAATCTGAGCGGATGGGGCTGCGCGCCCCATCCGGTTCGGCTATCAGCGGTCCTCTTCACTCCAGTTGTCACTGTCATTCATATCGTCGCGGCTGGGAATGCGCTTCTCTTCTGCGGCCCACTCACCTAAATCGATGAGCTGGCAGCGCTTACTGCAAAAGGGGCGCCACGGGCTGAGTTCATCCCAAATCACATCTTTGCCGCACTGCGGACAGGCAACGGTCATCACATCTTGCTGCATTTTTACCTCTAACAACAGGCCAGTTGAAAATCAAGGCGCGCCGGAACTTCACCGCGCTCACTATCAAGCGGCATAAAACGAATGGCGTAGCGGCTTTTATGTCCGGACACCTGTGGATAGAGCGCATCCTCCAGCGACAACTGCAGTCGCAGCAGATCGGCGCCTTCGGCATTGTCCTGATAAAAACCATTAAGGCTGGTCTGCACATGAAACGCACCGGACTGGCGGATCAGATCCAATACCATCGCCAGCGCATGATGCAGTGGCTCCAGCGTCTGCATCCAGGCTTCGACCTGCGCATCGCGTGTTTCCTGCGGCAGATGGAGCCAGATGTGCAGGCCCGGCAAATCAAAGCTGCAGCATCCACCAGGGATGCTCAGGCGCTGCCGCACCAGGGCAATCAGACGGTCCTCTCGGAGTTGCTGGCCCATACGCGGTGCATTCATCAACTGCGTCGACTGAATTTTGAGTTTATCGCGCAGGGCATTAACCAGCGTCATATCAACACCTGGCACATCAGCCCATGCACGTAACTTTTGCTGCTGACGATCCAGCTCTTTTAACAATTCGGTACGCATATCGCCCCGCTCAAAAATGTCGAGCAGCTCGCTAATCAGGCGAAAAAAGGTCAGCGCATTAACGGTTCTATCCAGTGGGACAATTTCATCTAACTGATTGATCAAAAACTCAACCCGTAACCAGGTTCGCATTTTTTCATTCAGTGGGTGTTCAAACAGAACGGGTGTGCTCATGGTATTAATCCTGTTTCGTTGCCGCCAGCCTGAGATAGCGCTGATGGAGTTCGGCAACCTGCGGCAAGGCGTCTTCGGGCTCGCCACTGTTATCAATAATGTCATCGGCACAGGCGAGGCGCTGCTTGCGCGTGGCCTGTGCGGCAAGAATGCGTTTTGCCTGCGCGACGGAAAGATGATCACGCTGCCGGGTGCGGGCTAACTGTGTTGCCTCATCAACATCCACCACCAGTACCCGATCAGCCTGGTGCTGTAACTGATTTTCCACCAGTAGCGGCACCACCCAGAGCACATAAGGTGTGGTGGCTTTGGCGATCAATTGACGCGTCCGGGCATTAATCAGTGGATGCAGCAGTGCGTTTAACCAGCTTTTTTCTTCCGGCTGCTGGAAAATAATGTCGCGAAGTCGGGTACGATCAAGCTTCCCCTCTTCAGTCACTATCGACGTGCCATAGCGCGCCTGAATGGCCTGCAAAGCGGGTGTGCCGGGTTCGACAACTTCACGTGCTATCAGGTCAGCATCAATAATTTCCACACCAGACGCTGCGAATGCCTGGGCAATCGTACTTTTACCACTGCCGATCCCCCCTGTAAGCGCGACGATATAGGGCATGTTTCTCACCTGACTTCTCTTTTCGACAGGGCTTCAGGGTAATGATCTGAATAAGAAACGCAAAAATGCGCGTCAGATCACACCGATAAAGCACAATTAAATTTAACGGATTGTAGCGTATATAAAGTGAAATTCGCAGTCTTGTCGCACAGCGAGAGGTGCGTATCATAACGTCACTGGAGCTGTGCTTACTTCGTGAATGACGATTCATTGCCACTTACCAGGACACTGTTTATGCGTATTGAAGAAGATTTAAAACTGGGCTTTAAAGATGTCTTAATCCGCCCCAAACGATCCACGCTGCAAAGTCGCTCACAGGTTGAGCTGGAACGCAGCTTTACCTTCAGACATTCGGGCCTGAGCTGGAGCGGCGTACCGATTATCGCCGCCAACATGGATACCGTCGGCACATTTTCAATGGCTGAGGCACTGGCCAGCTTCAATATCCTTACAGCAGTCCATAAGCATTACAGCGTAGATGAGTGGCGCGCGTTTATTCAGCGTGTTCCCGTGACGGTATTGAAACATGTGATGGTTTCAACCGGCACCTCGGAGGCCGATCTTAATAAACTGGTCGCGATTATGGCGCTGTCAGACGATCTGCAGTTTATCTGCATCGACGTGGCCAACGGTTACTCTCAGCATTTTGTTGATTTTCTGCAGCGCGCCCGTGAAACCTTCCCGGCTAAAACCATCTGTGCCGGTAACGTGGTAACGGGCGAAATGGTGGAGGAGCTGATTCTCTCTGGTGCCGATATCGTCAAAGTCGGCATTGGCCCGGGTTCGGTCTGTACAACCCGGGTGAAAACCGGTGTGGGTTATCCGCAGCTTTCGGCTGTCATTGAATGTGCCGATGCGGCGCATGGCTTAAGCGGACAGATTGTCAGTGATGGCGGCTGTTCAGTGCCTGGCGATATTGCGAAAGCGTTTGGCGGCGGTGCCGACTTCGTGATGCTGGGTGGCATGCTGGCAGCACATGATGAGTGTGAAGGGCAGGTGGTCGAAGAGAATGGCGAAAGCTTTATGCTGTTTTACGGCATGAGTTCCGAATCGGCGATGAAGCGCCACGTTGGCGGTGTCGCGCAATATCGCGCGGCAGAAGGTAAAACCGTGAAGCTGCCATTGCGGGGGCCGGTTGCTGACACCGCGCGCGATATTCTGGGTGGACTGCGTTCCGCCTGCACCTACGTGGGGGCGGAGCGCCTGAAAGAGCTGACCAAGCGCACCACATTTATTCGGGTTAATGAGCAGGAAAACCGGGTTTTCAACCGATAGTCATTCGGGGCGCAGCCTGCGCCCCTTAATGCATCGCATCACCCAGCCCGAACACCGGCAGGTACATCGCAATCACCAGCGTGCCGACAATGCCGCCAATCACCACCATCATCATCGGTTCCAGCGAAGCAGCCAGTGTGTCAGCGCGCTCACGGGTTTCTGCCTCATGCCATTCCGCCAGACGAGCCAGCATCACATCCAGCGCGCCCGCCTCTTCGCCGACCCGAATTAACTGGCCACATAATGGTGTGAACAGAGGATGATGCATCAGCGCCTGATGCAGAGGATTTCCCTGAGCAATGTGCTGCTGCAGTCCGGCCACTGCTTCCCGCCATAGCAATGATGAGAGCGTCACTTCAACGGCGGCCAGTCCCTGTAGCAAAGTTAACCCGGCCCGCTGTGTCAGATTCAGAATGGTATAGATCTGCGTCAGCTGCGTGCCACGCCATAACCCGGAAAGCAGCGGGATGCGCAGGAAAATCGCCTGCTCACGGCGTTGCCAGCCCGCAGAGCGTCGTCGTAACTGATGCCAGGCTGCCAGTATCAGCGATATGCCGAAGGCTAACACCGCTCCCCACTCCTGAAGCGCGACAGATAACTGCATTACCGCTGCCGTAAAGGCGGGCAGGGGGGCATCAAAGGAGTCATAAACGGCAACGAACTCTGGCAGAACGAACAGCAGCATGCCGCAGGTGACCGCAATCGCCACCAGCAGAATGAACAGAGGATAACGCAGTGCCTTCGCCACCTGATGCCATAACTGCTGCTGCCGGATCTGCTGCCGGGCCAGCTCACTGCAACAGGTATCCAGCTGACCGGTCAGTTCGCCTACCTCCATCAGGGCCGGATAGAGCGCCGGAAAAATCTGCGGCCATTCACGTAAAGCCTCCGAAAAAGGGGCGCCGCTAAGTACCCGATGATGCAGGGCGAGCATCAGAGCCCGCCAGCCTGCATGTGGATGGCCTTCAGCCAGCAAAGCCAGACTTTCTGCCAGCGGCAGTCCCGCTTTGAGCAGGGTTGCCAGCTGGCGAATCAGATCGGTTTTGTGCTGCCACTTCCATCCCCTCTGACGCCACACTTTTTCTCGCTTCCAGCTCACCGGCAGAAGGTCGCGCTGCGCCAGCATCAGCAGCAGGTTATCACTGTCGATAGCCAGTAGCTGGCCGCTGACCAACTGGCCCTGGCTATCGACCGCCTGCCAGCGAAATAAAGACGCATCAGCCATCGTCCAGCCCAATCACCCGTTGCATCTCTTCCAGCGAGGTATCGCCCCGGCTTACCGCTTCCAGGCCGGACACCAGCAGGGTGCGTAATCCCTGCTGTTTCGCCAGACTGAGCAGGTTCTCCAGCGGCATTTCGGCGGCGATCGCATTTTGCAGCCTGGCATTGATCGGCAGCAGTTCAAACAGCGCCAGCCGGCCAAAATAGCCGGAAAAACAGTGATCGCAGCCGGGTGCCCGCCAGGTTTGCAGGGTACCGGGCCAGAGTTCCGCAGGATAGTGCGCCACCGCCTGAGCGGGCTGACGGCAGTGGGGGCAGAGACGTCGAACCAGACGCTGAGCAACAATCAGTTTCAGCGCCGACCCCAGAAGATAACCGGGAATGCCCATCTGTCGCAGACGGGTCAGGGTCTCGGCGGTGGAGTTGGTGTGCAGAGTCGAAAGCACCAGATGTCCGGTCTGCGCCGCTTTAACCGCAATCTCTGCCGTTTCAGCATCGCGGATCTCCCCCACCATGATTACGTCCGGATCCTGTCTGAGCAGCGCCCGCAGCACACGGTTAAAATCGAGGCCGTTTTTAGCATGGATCTGCGTCTGGTTAATGCCGGGCAGCGGGATCTCAATCGGATCTTCAACGCTGCACAGATTTTTTTCTGGCTTATTCAGGGCACTGAGTCCGCTATAGAGCGTAAACGTTTTGCCACTGCCGGTGGGCCCTGTGACCAGAATCAGCCCTTGCGGCTGCGCCAGCGCGGTGCAGAACAGGCGCAACTGCGCCGCGGGTAAGCCGAGCTTATCCAGTGACAGCGCTGCGCTTTCACTCTGCAGCAGCCGGACCACTGCTTTCTCTCCGCCGTAGACAGGTAAGGTCGCCAGGCGGAACGAGGCGGGTTTACCGGCGATCTCCATGCTGAACTGACCATCCTGTGGTAAGCGGCGTTCGGCGATATCCAGTCCGCCGAGGATCTTCAGTCGCGCCAGCAGCGCAGCAGGCTGGGTGGCGGGCAGGGAAGATAGGGGGTGCAATACGCCATCGATACGCAGACGCACCCGCAGGCCATCACGGCCGGGTTCGATATGTACATCAGAGGCGCGACGCTCCAGCGCCTGACGCAGGATCAGCTGTGTCGCTTCGATCGCTGATTCTGTGGGCGCCTCTTCGCGCGCCACCAGCGGTGTGTCAGCGTGCTGAAGCTGGTCGAGCCGGGCCTGCGGCCAGCATTCGATCTCAATCTGACACTGGCTGGCAAAATGGAGGGCTTCAGCCAGCCCTGGCGGCACGCTCTCCGCGACGGCAACACGTAGCTGGCTGGCATCATGGTGCAGAACCAGGGCACGATAGCGCTGACATAATGCCGCGATCGCCTCATCAGGCTTGCTCATCGCTGGCTCCTTTATCCGCAAAGCGGAACTGCTGCAGGCAATTGTCACGCAGGCTATTGTTGCTGCTGGTGCAGCTGCGTTGCCAGCTGATGCCGCCTTCGGTGCTGTCCCAGATCGGCAGCATTTCAACGCTCAGGCCATTCAGGCTCTCCTGGCCGGTTAGCGTAATGATCCCGTTGGTTACGCTCAGTGCCGAGACATAGCGCGATCCTCTGGCGGCAGGAATACCCGCTTCTCCGGCCTGGCACTGCGTCGGGCCGCCGCGTTCCATGGCGCAAAGCTCAACAGCAGTTTTGTAGGGCACCATGGTTTGCAGCATGTCGGTAAGGGCAGCACGCTGCAGATAATTTTGATAAGCGGGCAGGCCGATGGCACTTAAGATTGCCACAATACCCACCACAATCATCAGTTCAACCAGCGTAAATCCACGTTGATAATTCATCACATCGTCTCCGTATTAAGAAGGCGACAGGTTAAAAATCGGATGCGGTGAAAGACAGACAAAGATGGGCAAACTGGAAAGCGTGATGTGAACAGATTTCAGACTTGCAGCGCAGTTGAAACTGCGCCGGAAGCGGGGTCGCAAAATCGCCGTGTCAGGGTTACGGCGAGGCAGGCTATTTTTGTTTAAAGCGCATCGAGAGATCCAGCGCCCGCACATGCTTGGTCAGCGCGCCAACCGAAACATAGTCCACGCCGGTCAGGGCGATCTGTGGCAGGGTGGTTTCGGTGACGTTACCGGAGACCTCCAGCAACGCCCGGCCCTGATTAAGTTCGACGGCGGCACGCATCGCTTCCATGCTGAAGTTATCCAGCATTACGATATCGGCTTCGGCTTCCAGCGCCTGACGTAACTCCTCCAGCGATTCCACCTCAACTTCAACCGGCACATCGGGCTGCAGCCATTGCGCTCTTTCCACTGCCTGCCGAATCGAGCCGCTGGCAATAATGTGGTTCTCTTTGATGAGATAAGCGTCAGAGAGGCCCAGCCGATGATTACTGCCACCGCCGCACAACACGGCATATTTCAGCGCAGTCCGCAGTCCGGGCAGGGTTTTACGCGTGTCCAGCAGTTGCGTCTGGCTGCCTGCCAGCAGCGCGACATAGCGGCTGACTTCGGTGGCAACGCCTGAGAGCGTCTGCACAAAATTAAGCGCCGTACGCTCGGCGGTCAGCAGCAGCCGGGCAGACCCCTCGATTTCAAACAGCAGCTGGTCAGCCTCGATCTGATCACCATCTTCGACATGCCAGATCAGGGTCGCGTGCGAGCCGAGCTGAATGAACACCTCTTCAACCCAGCGTTTACCACAGAAAACACCGGCTTCGCGGGTGATGACCTGCGCATCGGCCTGGGTATCGGCGGGTAACAGCTGCGCGGTAATATCGCGGTCAGCGTCGATCTCTCCCCCGAGATCCTCTTTTAACGCCAGCGCAACACTATCCGGAATGTCACTTTCAATACGTTTAATCAGCGCCTGACGACGACTGTCGGGATCATAACCACGGGATGACATAGGCGTTTTACTCCAGAAAGGGGAATGACAGAGGCGGTCACAATAGCCTGAACCGCCATTCGGTTCCAGCAACTGATAGTATTTTGTTTAGTATCCTTAACACGCAGTGCGTGAATGTCATCAGACCGGCACACTAAGAAACAAGAATCCTTTATTATTCATGCTATTCTCAGCCTGGTGAAATAAGGAAAACCGCTATGAAAATCAAACAGGGCTGGCTGACCTGCGTGCGTCATGTGCCGTCGCCGCATTGCAATGAACGCCCTGATAATGAGGCACCTTCACTGCTGGTGATCCACAATATCAGCCTGCCACCCGGTGAATTTGGCGGGCCATGGATCGATAAACTGTTCACCGGCACCTTACCGCCTGATGTCCATCCCTATTTTGCGGATATCGCCGCGCTGAAAGTGGCAGCACACTGCCTGATTCGCCGTGACGGGGAGATCGTGCAGTATGTCCCCTTTGATAAACGCGCCTGGCATGCAGGCATTTCGCAGTTTGAAGGACGTGAGAACTGCAACGACTTCTCTATAGGCATCGAACTGGAAGGGACAGACAGTGAGCCTTATAGCGAGGCGCAATACCGGGCCTTGCAGCAGGTGACGCAATTACTGCTGCAACACTACCCGTTAACGCCTGCACGTATCACGGGGCACAGTGACATCGCACCGGTACGCAAAACCGATCCCGGACCTGCTTTTGACTGGGACTACTACAAACAGCTGTTAACGCAGCAAAAATCCTGATTTTTGCGGAGTCAGTATGACGTTGTTTACCTTGTTATTGGTTTTAGGCTGGGAGCGCCTGTTTAAACTGGGCGAGCACTGGCAGCTCGAACACCGGCTGGAGCCGATCTTTCGCCAGCGCCACCATTTCTCAATGATGCGTACCCTGCTGATGACCGTGCTGGCGATGGCGCTGACCGCGCTGGTGATCTGGAGCCTGAAAGGGCTGCTGTTTGGCGTACTGCAGCTGCTCTTCTGGATCGTTGCCGGACTGCTCTGTATCGGTGCTGGTTCGGTGCGGCAGCACTACCACAGCTACCTGAAAGCGGCCAGTCATGACGACGACGCTGCGCATCAGGCGATGGCGGCTGAACTGACGCTGATCCATGGCGTGCCGGTGGAATGCAGCGAGCGCGAGTTCCTGCGTGAACTGCAGAATGCCCTGATCTGGATAAACTTCCGTTTCTACCTTGCGCCGATGTTCTGGCTGGTGGTGGGGGGGCCATGGGGGCCGGTGCTGCTGGTGGGTTACGCTTTTCTGCGGGCCTGGCAAGGCTGGCTGGCAAAGCACGGAACACCGATGGCGCGTTCACAATCTGGCGTGGATGCCATTCTGCATCTTCTCGACTGGATCCCGGTGCGGCTGGCGGGTGTGGCTTACGCGCTGCTGGGTCATGGCGAAAAAGCGCTGCCCGCCTGGTTTGCTTCGCTGACCGATCGGCATCGTTCTCAGTATCAGGTGCTGACGACCCTGGCGCAGTTCTCCCTGTCACGCGATCCGCACACCGATAAAGTCGAAACGCCACGGGTTGCCGTGGCGTTAGCGAAACGTACCTCACTGGTTCTGGTGGTCGCTGTCGCGTTGCTGACGATTTACGGCACGCTGGTGTAATCGGCAGGCGGCACGCCGAAATCAGGCGTGCCATCTTCCCGCCAGCTGAAATATTTCAGTCGGGTATGGCGGTTCGGATCCCACAACGGATCGCCTTCAATTTCAGTGTAGTTACGCGCGTGGTACACCAGCACGTCGCGTCCCGCCTCATCCTGGGTAAAACTGTTGTGACCCGGCCCATACTGATGGTTGTCCCAGCTGGAGACAAATACCGGCCGTGCAGATTTCTGCCAGGCGGCAACATCGAGTGGGTCGGCATCAGCGGCAATCGACAGTATCCCCAGACAGTAATTCTCATCGGTGGCGCTGGCAGAGTAGGTCACAAACAGCCGATCCCCGTGACGAATAACCGCCGGTCCTTCATTAACGCTAAAGCCTGCGCACTCCCACTCATATTCTGGCCGGCTCAGCATCACCGGCGTGCCTTTCAGCGTCCAGGGATTAAGCAGCTCAGCCAGATAGAGGTTAGAGTTGCCGGGAATCGATGGGTCTTTCTGCGCCCAGAGATACCAGTTTTTACCCTGATGCACGAAGTGGGTGGCATCCAGTGAGAAGCTGTCAAACTGGCTGAACACCCTGCGACAGGGCTGCCATTCGCCCTGCAGCGGATCTTCCGCCTCACACACCAGCGCATACATCCGGTGCTGAAACAGTCCCTCTTTGATCTCACGCGTCGGTGCTGCCGCGAAATAGATGACCCACTGGCCGTCAATGTAGTGCAGCTCAGGTGCCCAGATTAACTCGCTAAAGGGGCCGCTCTCTGGCTTGCGCCAGACGACTACCGGCTCGGCGCTGCGCAGGCCGGCCAGCGTTGAGGCGCGACGGATCTCCAGCCGGTCATACTCAGGCACCGATGCCACAAAGTAATAGTACTGTTCATGGCGCAGGATAAAGGGGTCGGCGCGCTGCTCGATAAAAGGATTCGGCAAGATTGCGGTCATTTTACATCTCCTGTTTGCGGGGTCGCACCGTCGCGCAGACGAACAGTGTGTAATTCCTGGAAGTTTTCGCGGCGCAGCGCGAGATCCTGCTGGATGGTGAGCATCATTTTGCGGTCGACCTTCATCAGCCGTACCACGCCTGCGGTAATCAGGTAGCCGACGCCTGGAATAATGGTGAACAGCAGCATGATGCCATTAATCGCCTCAGGTGACTGCTGCTTAGCACCCGCATTGTAGCCATAGATCGACAGCAGAAAGCCGACCATCGCACCGGCAACCGCCAGTCCCACCTTGAGGAAGAACAGGTTCCCGGAGAAGCTGATGCCGGTGATGCGTTTCCCGGTTTTCCATTCGCCGTAGTCATCCACATCGGCCATCAGTGACCAGTGCAGCGGAGAGGGGATCTGATGCAGGATATTCAGCACAAAGTAGGCGACCACGACCATTACGGTGGCGTGGGGATCGATCCAGTAGAAACCGCTGGAGAAGAGTGCCAGCGCGATATTGGTCCAGAAGAAGACTTTGAGTTTGCACCAGCGATCGGTGAGCAGTTTCGCCAGCGTGCTGCCAACCATCATGCCAATCACACCCAGGCTGATAAACAGCGTGGCGAAGTGCGTCGACTGGCCCATGACCCAGGTCACGTAATACATAGTGGCCGCCATGCGGATGAAGCCGGGACAGACGTTACAGAAGGTCAGCAGCAGAATGCGAACCCACTGGTCATTCTTCCAGACGTCACGCAGATCCTTTTTCAGGTCATCATTGCTGGGCACGGCAGGGCGGATACGTTCCCGTACCGTGGCAAAGCAGAACAGAAACATCGCCAGGCCGATGGTTGCCAGTACCGCCATCGCCATCTGGTAGCCGCGCGCTTTGTCTTCGCCACCAAACCACTCTGCCATCGGCAGCAGAGACAGTGAAAGTATCAGCGTAGCGATGCCGACCATCACAAAGCGGTATGACTGGCAGGAGACGCGCTCACCGGGATCGTTGGTAATCACGCCGCCCAGAGAGCAGTAAGGTATGTTAATCGCCGTATAGGTCAGTGACATCAGGAAGTAGGTGACGAAGGCCCAGATCACCTTGTTGTGGTAGGTCCAGTCTGGCGTGGTGAACATCAGAACGCTGAAGACGACATAAGGCACGGAAACCCACAGCAGCCAGGGACGAAAACGACCCCAGCGACTCTGGGTGCGATCGGCGATTGCGCCCATGATGGGATCGGTTACCGCATCGAGCACTCTGACCGAGAGCAGCAGTGTTCCCACCAGCGCCGGGGCCAGGCCGAAAACGTCGGTATAGAAGTAGTTCAGGAACAGCATGATGGCACCGCCAATCATGTTGCATCCGGCATCGCCCATGCCATATCCCAGTTTTTCCCGAAACGGGAGGGCTGTACCTTTCATGGTGTTCTCCTGCGCATCCAGTGTGAACAGGAATTATTGTCAGGAAATCAGCGAGATGAACGGGAGTAATTCGTTATGAAGATGGACAAAACAGTTGCAGGCAGAGAAGTGTGAACTGGATCGGGGCAGTTGAGACGGGCAGGGTGGCGCGGGAGAGGTGCTGCAACCCCTCAGGAGGTCGCAGCACGTGGTAAGGCATCAGGCTTTCTGTGTCTGGTTCTTGATAAAGTAACCCACGCCCAGAATCACCAGCCAGACCGGAATCAGCCAGACAGAGATCGCCATGCCCGGCGTGCTCGCCATCAATACCAGAATCGCCGCCAGGAAAACCAGGCAAATCCAGTTACCCGCTGGATAGAGCAGCGCTTTAAAGCGGGTGGTAACGCCCTGCTGATCTTTCTTACGACGGAACTTGAGGTGCGCCAGGCTAATCATCGCCCAGTTGATCACCAGCGCAGAAACGACCAGCGACATCAGCAGGCCAAACGCTTCACCCGGCATCAGATAGTTGATCAGCACACAAAGCGCAGTGGCGACAGCAGAGACCAGAATCGTTAACACCGGCACACCGCGACGATCGACTTTCAGCAGCGCTTTCGGCGCATTACCCTGCTGTGCCAGACCAAACAGCATACGGCTGTTGCAGTAAACGCAGCTGTTATAGACCGACAGAGCCGCCGTCAGGATGACCACGTTGAGCGCATTCGCCACCATAGCATCGCCCAGCTCGTGAAAGATAAAGACAAACGGGCTGACTTCTGACGTGACACGCGTCCACGGCATCAGTGACAGCAGCACCGCCAGCGAACCAATGTAGAAAATCAGAATACGCCACAGCACCTGGTTGGTCGCTTTTGGAATGCTCACTTCCGGGTTATCCGCTTCTGCGGCGGTGATACCCACCAGCTCCAGCCCCCCAAACGAGAACATGATAATTGCCATGACCATCACCAGACCGCCGATGCCATGCGGGAAAAATCCGCCCTGTTCCCACAGGTTGCGCACGGTTGCCTGCGGACCCGCGTGACCGCTGAACAGTAACCAGCCACCGAACAGGATCATGCCAATCACCGCAACCACTTTAACGATGGCGAACCAGAACTCCATCTCACCGAACACTTTCACATTGGTCAGGTTGATAGCGTTAATCATCACGAAAAAGATGGCTGCCGAAGCCCAGGTCGGAAAGTCTGGCCACCAGAACTGGACATATTTGCCAACGGCGGTGAGTTCCGCCATGGCGACCAGCACATAGAGCACCCAGTAGTTCCAGCCCGAGGCGAAGCCTGCAAAGTTGCCCCAGTATTTATACGCGAAGTGGCTGAAACTGCCGGCGACCGGCTCTTCTACGACCATTTCGCCTAACTGGCGCATGATTAAAAAGGCAATAAAACCGGCAATTGCATAGCCCAGAATAACGGCCGGTCCGGCGGATTCAATGACCGATGCACTGCCCAGAAACAGGCCGGTTCCCACTGCACCACCCAGCGCGATGAGCTGAATATGGCGGTTCTTGAGACCACGTTTCAGCGCTTCGCCTTGCTGTTGTTCCATACAAACCTCGTGATGTTTTTATTCTTCGTTCGCAGCGCAGGACGCTGTAATGAAGGAGTTACAATAACGTATTGATTATTTTACGGTATCTGGCGTGCTGAATAGTGCCATCTGCTACCCTGGCGACAAGAATAGTGATAAGCGAATCGCTTTGCACCTGCTTTCGCCTTTCGTGCTGAGAGATGACTGAAAAAACGCCGTCCTGGTCACGTCTGCTCACAGCAACTTCTGCCATGAAATTCCGTTAATGACGAATAGGTTTCACTTATGACTGCCGCTGCGCTAACGCGTTAAGCGGGTGTAAGGTTTGGTAAAAGTGAAATTATTTAACATTTGCGCTAACGCGAATTTTTCATTTTTTTAACCGTAAGTTAGCGCCAGCACAGGCTTTGGGGGCAGGTTTATGTCGCAGACACCATATAGACACAAGGTGAATACTTTGTTACTTTACCGGCACCTCTTTGCAATTGGTATTACCAATTTACTCCGGACGATTGGCTTAATAAGAAGGGACGATGGCTTACAGTAAGATTCGCCAACCTAAGCTCTCCGACGCTATCGAGCAACAGCTCGAATCCCTGATTATGGAAGGGACCCTGCGTCCGGGAGAGAAGCTGCTCCCTGAGCGCGAACTCGCCAAACAATTCGATGTCTCACGTCCGTCTCTCCGCGAAGCGATCCAGCGCTTAGAAGCCAAAGGATTATTGCTGCGCCGGCAGGGTGGCGGAACGTTCGTACAGGAGCATCTCTGGCAAAGCATGAGCGATCCACTCGTTGAGCTTCTCGCCGACCATCCGGAATCACAATTTGATCTGCTGGAAACGCGCCATGCCTTAGAAGGCATCGCCGCCTATTACGCGGCGCTGCGCGGCACAGAGGAAGACCTGCTGCGCATTCGCGACTGCCATGTGCACATCCAGCAGGCGCAGGACAGCGGCGATTTAGACGCCGAAGCGGACGCAGTGATGCAGTATCAGATCGCTGTCACAGAAGCAGCCCATAATGTTGTGCTTTTACATTTGCTACGCTCAATGGGCCCTATGCTGGAACAAAACGTCCGTCAGAATTTCGAATTGCTCTACTCGCGCCGGGAAATGCTGGCAAAAGTGAGCGGTCACCGCGCCAGAATCTTTGAGGCGATTGTGGCTCGTGAGCCAGAAAAAGCGCGCGAGGCTTCACACCGTCACCTGGCGTTCATAGAGGAAATCTTGCTGGACAGAAGTCGGGAGCAGAGCCGTCGAGAACGCTCCCTGCGTCGTTTACAGCAACGTAAGGAATAACGTGCGACAAAGATCGTACGGACATGTGCGACGAGCCTGCCTGCATCTGCTTTAACAGGCTCCCGATTATTCAACGTATTAGACACAGATAAGGAACACACCCATGTCAGAACGTTTACACAATGACGTGGATCCGATTGAAACTCGTGACTGGCTACAGGCGATCGAATCGGTCATCCGTGAAGAAGGTGTTGAACGTGCACAGTATCTGATTGATCAGGTACTGGGTGCAGCCCGCAAAGGCGGCGTAAACGTGGCTGCAGGATCTTCTGCAATCAGCAACTACATCAACTCTATTGCCGTTGAAGATGAACCCGATTATCCGGGCAATACCTCTCTTGAACGTCGTATCCGTTCCGCAATTCGCTGGAACGCCATTATGTCGGTGCTGCGCGCCTCGAAGAAAGATCTGGAACTCGGCGGCCACATGTCCTCCTTCCAGTCTTCTGCGACGATTTATGAAGTGTGCTTCAACCACTTCTTCCGCGCGCGCAGTGAGAAGGATGGCGGCGATCTGGTCTATTTCCAGGGCCACATCTCCCCCGGCATCTATGCCCGTGCGTTCCTTGAAGGTCGTCTGACCGAAGACCAGATGAATAACTTCCGTCAGGAAGTTGACGGTAAAGGTCTCTCTTCTTATCCGCACCCGAAACTAATGCCGGAATTCTGGCAGTTCCCGACCGTATCAATGGGTCTGGGTCCGCTGTCGGCTATCTATCAGGCGAAGTTCCTGAAGTATCTGGAACACCGTGGCCTGAAAGATACCTCTGCTCAGACCGTTTACGCCTTCCTGGGTGACGGTGAGATGGATGAGCCAGAATCTAAAGGCGCGATTACCATCGCGACCCGCGAAAAACTGGATAACCTGGTCTTCATCATCAACTGCAACCTGCAGCGTCTGGATGGCCCGGTCACCGGTAATGGCAAGATCATCAACGAGCTGGAAGGCATCTTTGCCGGTGCTGGCTGGGAAGTGATCAAGGTCATCTGGGGCGGTCGCTGGGATGAGCTGCTGCGCAAAGATACCAGCGGCAAGCTGATTCAGTTGATGAACGAAACCGTCGACGGCGACTACCAGACCTTCAAATCCCGTGATGGTGCCTATGTGCGTGAGCACTTCTTTGGTAAATATCCGGAAACTGCCGAGCTGGTTAAAGATCTGTCCGATGATGAAATCTGGGCATTGAACCGTGGCGGCCACGATCCGAAGAAAATCTACGCGGCACTGAAAAAAGCGCAGGACACCAAAGGCAAGCCGGTGTTGATCCTGGCGCATACCATTAAAGGTTATGGTATGGGCGACACCGCGGAAGGCAAAAACATTGCCCACCAGGTGAAGAAGATGAACATGGATGGCGTGCGCTATATCCGTGATCGCTTCAATGTGCCCGTCGCCGATGACAAAATTGAATCACTGCCGTACGTGACCTTTGAAAAGGGCTCTGAAGAGCACACGTATCTGCACGGTCAGCGTGAGAAGTTAGGCGGCTACCTGCCAACGCGTCAGCCGAAGTTCACTGAAAAGCTGGAAATGCCAGCACTCGAAGAGTTCAGTGCACTGCTGGATGAGCAGAACAAAGAGATCTCAACCACCATCGCCTTTGTACGTGCCCTGAACGTGATGCTGAAGAACAAGTCGATCAAAGATCGCCTGGTTCCGATCCTCGCCGATGAAGCGCGTACCTTTGGTATGGAAGGTCTGTTCCGTCAGATTGGTATCTACAGCCCGAACGGTCAGCAGTACACCCCGCAGGACCGCGAGCAGGTTGCTTACTACAAAGAAGACGAGAAAGGCCAGATTCTGCAGGAAGGGATCAACGAGCTGGGCGCAGGTTCATCCTGGCTGGCTGCGGCGACCTCTTACAGCACCAACAACCTGCCGATGATCCCGTTCTACATCTATTATTCGATGTTCGGCTTCCAGCGTATCGGCGATCTGATGTGGCTGGCGGGCGACCAACAGGCGCGCGGCTTCCTGGTCGGCGGCACCTCAGGTCGTACTACCCTGAACGGCGAAGGTTTGCAGCATGAAGATGGTCACAGCCATATTCAGTCGCTGACTATTCCGAACTGTATCTCCTACGATCCTTCTTACGCCTATGAAGTTGCTGTCATCATGCAGGACGGTCTGGTGCGTATGTATGGTGAAGCGCAGGAGAACGTTTACTACTACATCACCACGCTGAACGAAAATTACCATATGCCAGCAATGCCGCAGGGCGTTGAAGAGGGTATCCGTAAGGGTATCTACAAACTGGAAACGGTAGACGGCAGCAAAGGCAAAGTGCAGCTGCTGGGCTCAGGTTCTATCCTGCGTCATGTGCGTGAAGCTGCGCAGATCCTGGCGAAAGATTACGGTATCGGCTCTGATGTCTACAGCGTCACCTCGTTCACTGAACTGGCACGTGATGGCCAGGATTGTGAGCGCTGGAACATGCTGCATCCGACAGAAGAAGCGCGCGTACCTTACATCGCTCAGGTGATGAACGATGCACCTGCTGTCGCCTCAACCGACTACATGAAACTGTTCGCTGAGCAGGTTCGTAGCTATGTCCCAGCCAGCGATTATCGCGTACTGGGTACCGATGGCTTTGGTCGCTCTGACAGCCGTGAGAACCTGCGTCATCACTTTGAAGTTGATGCATCTTATGTGGTGGTTGCCGCGCTGGGTGAGCTGGCTAAACGCGGCGAGATCGAGAAGAAAGTGGTGGCCGACGCGATCACCCGATTCAATATCGATGCCGATAAAGTTAACCCGCGTCTGGCTTAAGAGGTAATAGAGTAATGGCTATCGAAATTAAGGTACCGGATATCGGGTCTGACGAAGTTGAAGTCACCGAGATTCTGGTGAAAGTTGGCGACAAGGTGGAAGCCGAGCAGTCGCTGATCACCGTGGAAGGCGACAAAGCCTCAATGGAAGTGCCGTCGCCGCAGGCTGGCGTAGTGAAAGAGATCAAAATCTCTACCGGTGACAAAGTTGAGACCGGCTCACTGATCATGGTGTTTGATGCTGAAGGCGCTGCGGAAGCAGCACCTGCCGCCGCCGAAGAGAAAAAAGCGGACGCGGCGCCAGCGCCAGCCGCTGCTGCGGCCACTGCCAGCAAAGAAGTGGCTGTGCCGGATATCGGCGGTGACGAAGTTGAAGTCACTGAGATTCTGGTTAAGGTTGGCGACAAAGTTGAAGCCGAACAGTCACTGATTGTGGTGGAAGGCGATAAAGCGTCGATGGAAGTCCCGGCTCCGTTCGCGGGCGTGGTCAAAGAGATCACTATTTCCACCGGCGACAAAGTCAGCACCGGTTCAGCCATCATGGTCTTTGAAGCAGAAGGCGCAGCACCGGCCTCTGACGCGAAGCCAGAAGTGAAAGAAGAAGCGGCAACGGCACCTGCCGCGGCTGCAGGCGCAAAAGACGTTAACGTCCCGGATATCGGCGGTGATGAAGTTGAAGTTACCGAGATCTTGATTAAAGTCGGCGACAAAGTTGAAGCTGAGCAGTCACTGATTGTGGTTGAAGGCGACAAAGCCTCTATGGAAGTGCCTGCGCCGTTTGCGGGTACCGTCAAAGAGCTGAAAGTGGCGACGGGCGATAAAGTCAGCACCGGCTCACTGATCATGGTGTTCGAAGTCGAAGGTGCTGCTCCGGCTGCCCCTGCGGCAGCGAAGCAGGAAGCCGCACCGGCCCCTGCTGCCAAATCTGAAGCTAAAGCCGCGGCACCAGCTCCAGCTAAAGCGGATAGCAAAGGTGAGTTCGCAGAGAACGACGCTTACGTTCACGCTACCCCGGTGATCCGTCGCCTGGCGCGCGAGTTCGGTGTTAACCTGGCGAAAGTCAAAGGCACCGGCCGTAAAGGTCGCATTCTGAAAGAAGACGTGCAGACTTACGTGAAAGAGGCCGTGAAACGCGCTGAAGCAGCACCAGCTGCCGCCAGCGGCGGCGGTCTGCCTGGCATGCTGCCATGGCCGAAGGTTGATTTCAGTAAGTTTGGCGAAATCGAAGAAGTCGAACTGGGTCGTATCCAGAAAATTTCTGGCGCAAACCTGAGCCGTAACTGGGTGATGATCCCGCACGTTACGCATTTCGACAAAACCGATATCACCGAACTGGAAGCCTTCCGTAAGCAGCAGAATGCTGAAGCAGAGAAGCGTAAGCTGGATGTGAAGTACACCCCGGTGGTGTTCATCATGAAAGCAGTCGCGGCGGCGCTTGAGCAGATGCCACGCTTCAACAGCTCGCTGTCTGAAGATGCGCAGAAACTGACGCTGAAAAAATATATCAACATCGGTGTGGCGGTTGATACGCCAAATGGCCTGGTGGTTCCGGTCTTTAAAGACGTGAACAAGAAAGGCATCACCGAGCTGTCTCGTGAACTGATGGCGATTTCGAAGAAAGCGCGTGACGGTAAGCTGACAGCGGGCGACATGCAGGGCGGATGTTTCACCATATCCAGCCTGGGCGGCCTGGGTACCACACACTTCGCGCCGATCGTGAACGCGCCGGAAGTGGCTATCCTGGGTGTCTCTAAATCAGCGATGGAGCCGGTGTGGAATGGTAAAGAGTTTACTCCGCGTCTGATGATGCCGATTTCTCTCTCCTTCGACCACCGCGTAATCGACGGTGCGGATGGTGCGCGATTCATCACCATCATCGGCAATATGTTGTCTGACATTCGTCGTTTAGTTATGTAAATGTAAAGAAGGCCGGCGGAAGCCGGCCTTCCTGTAACGATTCGTCGCGCCGCGGTTGGCAGTTTGTTAACAATTCTGTAAACTCTTGCGGTGAAAGTCCCGGTGGAACAAGGGCATTATAAGAAAGTCTGACCCGCCGGATATCAATTAAGAGGTCATGATGAGTACAGAGATTAAAACCCAGGTCGTAGTACTTGGGGCAGGTCCTGCAGGTTACTCTGCAGCCTTCCGTTGTGCGGATTTAGGTCTGGAAACCGTACTGGTAGAGCGTTACAGCACCCTGGGTGGTGTTTGTCTGAACGTCGGTTGTATCCCATCTAAAGCGCTGCTGCACGTTGCTAAAGTGATTGAAGAGGCGAAAGCCCTTGAAGAGCACGGCATTGTGTTTGGCCAGCCATCTACTGATATCAACAAGATTCGCAGCTGGAAAGAGAAGGTCATCAACCAGTTGACTGGCGGCCTGTCAGGAATGGCAAAAGGTCGTAAAGTCACCGTGGTTAACGGCCTCGGCAAATTCACCGGTGCTAACACCCTGGTGGTTGAAGGAGAAGGCGGCGCGACCACCATCAACTTCGATAATGCCATTATCGCTGCGGGTTCACGTCCAATCGAACTGCCATTCATTCCACATGAAGATCCACGTGTCTGGGACTCTACCGATGCGCTGGAACTGAAAGAAGTGCCGAAGCGCTTGCTGGTAATGGGCGGCGGCATCATCGGTCTGGAAATGGCGACGGTTTATCATGCGCTGGGTTCAGAGATTGATGTGGTTGAGATGTTCGACCAGGTTATCCCGGCTGCGGATAAAGACGTGGTGAAAGTCTTTACCAAGAAAATCAGCAAGAAATTTAACCTGATGCTGGAAACCAAAGTGACCGCCGTTGAAGCAAAAGACGATGGCATTTACGTTTCAATGGAAGGTAAAAAAGCACCAGGCGAAGCGCAGCGTTACGACGCGGTGCTGGTGGCCATCGGCCGTGTGCCGAACGGTAAAGGTCTGGATGCCGGTAAAGCGGGCGTGGAAGTGGACGATCGCGGCTTCATTCGCGTCGACAAGCAGATGCGTACCAACGTGCCACACATCTATGCTATCGGCGACATCGTCGGTCAGCCAATGCTGGCGCACAAAGGCGTGCATGAAGGCCACGTTGCAGCAGAAGTGATCTCCGGTCTGAAGCACTACTTCGATCCGAAAGTGATCCCTTCAATTGCCTATACTGAGCCAGAAGTTGCCTGGGTCGGTCTGACCGAGAAAGAAGCGAAAGAGAAGGGCATCAGCTACGAGACCTCCACTTTCCCGTGGGCAGCCTCAGGCCGTGCTATCGCTTCTGATTGTGCAGACGGTATGACCAAACTGATTTTCGATAAAGAGACGCACCGGATTATTGGTGGCGCGATTGTCGGCACTAACGGCGGCGAGCTGTTAGGCGAAATCGGTCTGGCCATTGAGATGGGTTGTGATGCGGAAGATATTGCGCTGACCATCCATGCTCACCCGACCCTGCATGAGTCAGTGGGTCTGGCGGCAGAAATCTTCGAAGGCAGCATCACCGATCTGCCTAACGCGAAAGCGAAGAAGAAATAAGTTTCTGCTACTAAAGAAAAAAGCTCCCGTTCTGGGGGCTTTTTTTTCGCCTGGATTCTGGTGCTGTACATGCCGGATTCCGTCCTGGATATTAGGTATGCATTCAGGTTAAGTCAGGGTGTAAAATCTGGTGGAATTATGGGGCTTGGAAAAATGCTGTTTAATCAGTAGGATAGTTTTAGAGTGTTCCCCGCGTGAGCGGGGATAAACCGACGATGAAACCGGCGAGAACATGCGTGAAATGGTGTTCCCCGCGTGAGCGGGGATAAACCGTTTTAATAGTTCCGTATCCCAGCCTGCATTCAGTGTTCCCCGCGTGAGCGGGGATAAACCGTGCTTTTTTCCCAATGAGGGAGCGATTTTTCAGTGTTCCCCGCGTGAGCGGGGATAAACCGCATTACTTCGGCGTCACGGGGAGCACTGGACAGTGTTCCCCGCGTGAGCGGGGATAAACCGGCAGTTTTGTTTGGACTGACACACCAGTAGCGGTGTTCCCCGCGTGAGCGGGGATAAACCGATCTGACCTGTCTATTCGTTAAACCGGGCCAAGTGTTCCCCGCGTGAGCGGGGATAAACCGCCCCATCTTAGCTACATCTGAACTACCGTTGTGTGTTGCCCGCGTGAGCGGGGATAAACCGTCGATCATCTGGCGGAGCTGGCGCTCGTTGAAGTGTTCCCCGCGTGAGCGGGGATAAACCGAATCACGAACTGATCTGCCTGCACTGCCACGCGTGTTCCCCGCGTGAGCGGGGATAAACCGGATGGTGAGTGATGGCTAAATCATCAGACGTGGTGTTCCCCGCGTGAGCGGGGATAAACCTAATTAAACCTCAGCATCTGATTAATAAAAATTGATATAGCCTGATTATCACCAAGGAAAAATAACCCTAATTCCTCTTAAAATGTTGTCTTTCGGAGTTACTGGAGTTATCTTTATTTCATGGGAATGCGATAGGACACAGGGATGGAGAGCAGCAAGTTAATTGCAGAAATCAGGGCTGATGGATGGATTTTGATCAGGGTAAACGGTAGCCATCACCATTTTACACATCCTACGAAACCGGGTCTGGTTACAGTACCCCATCCCAAAAAAGACTTACCGATCGGTACGGTAAAGAGCATCAGGAAACAAGCGAGGATTTAATTCCGCTTTCCCGGAGAGGTTTGAATATGTTTTATCCAATTGCAATTGAAGCTGGTGACCACGAACACGCATACGGCGTAACCGTTCCCGATTTGCCAGGGTGTTTCTCAGCTGGTGATACTCTGGATGAAGCCATCAAAAACGCAAAAGAGGCCATTACAGGGCATATCGAATTAGCAGTAGAGCTTGGACATGACATACCTGCTGTGTCCACCATAGAGGCTTTGGCTACTAATCCCGATTATGCTGGTTACACATGGGCGCTGGTTGAGATAGATGTCATTCGCTTGCTAGGCGGCTCTGAAAAAATCAATGTCACTTTACCCAGATCGTTAATTGATCGGATTGATCGTTGTGTGGCTTCACACCCGGAATACAAAAGTCGCTCGGGCTTTCTGGCTCAGGTAGCGCTTGAGCGTATTACTGCTCCGATTAACAGGCCTCAAAAGTAAGTCCGCGCGATAGCTAAATTTATTGGTGGTAGAAGAATCAAAAGGCACAGTTTATGAGTTTTTACCCCTTAAGCCGCTGCCATGATCTTTCTCCAGTATGGTCAGGTTGATTTCTTTGATGATGCTTTTATCCAGATTGATAAAACCGGCGTAAGAACGCATATTTCGGTGAATCCGGATGGACTGCGGCTGATTCCCTTTCCGACTCTTATAAATCAGTGAGTTATTGATCTTTAAGAACCTGAATTTTTTGGTGATTTTTTATAAGTGTAAAATAACTATATTTTACAGCCACATATGTTAAGAGTGTTCCCCGCGCTAGCGGGGATAAACCGATGAAACCTCTTTCATTAAAAATGCCGGAGATGTGTTCCCCGCGCTAGCGGGGATAAACCGGGGGAAGCATGACACGACACCAGGCATTAATTGTGTTCCCCGCGCTAGCGGGGATAAACCGCCGCTAAAAACCTGTAGCGAGGCGGGGCAACAGTGTTCCCCGCGCTAGCGGGGATAAACCGGCGGCGCTTCTGATCTTTATCTTCGAAAAACTGTGTTCCCCGCGCTAGCGGGGATAAACCGCCTGTCACGCCTCTGGGTGACGGCCAGCACATGTGTTCCCCGCGCTAGCGGGGATAAACCGCATATGCTCGTAAAACGATGCACCCAGCGCCCGTGTTCCCCGCGCTAGCGGGGATCAACCGCAGGTATGCGGTTTTTACGACGAAATTACCGCGTGTTCCCCGCGCTAGCGGGGATAAACCTTTTTCATGGGATCAGGTTCAACGATAAAAGCGGTGTACCCCGCGCTAGCGGGGATAAACCGGCCAGCAGGGCATGTTATCGACATGAAATGAAGTGTTCCCCGCGTTAGCGGGGATAAACCGCATTGATGATGGAGGCGGCCAGACATCTGGCCTGTGATACCCTACAAATGTGAATATCAGAGTCAGGCCCGATGAAAAAAAAGAACAGCACTCCTACACCTCACGATGCCACCTTCCGGCAGTTTCTCTCACAGCCGGACATTGCCCGCGACTTCATGGAACTGCATCTGCCCGCAGAACTGCGCGCTATATGCGACCTCAGTACCCTGAAGCTGGAATCCGGTTCGTTCGTTGAAGATGATCTTCGCCAGTATTTCAGCGATATCCTCTACAGCCTGAAGACCATTAACGGGGATGGGTACATACACGTTCTGGTTGAGCATCAGTCTACGCCAGACAGGCATATGGCATTCAGGCTGATGCGATACGCTATGGCGGCTATGCACCGCCACCTTGAAGCGGGCCATAAGCAGCTGCCGCTGGTTATACCGGTGCTGTTCTATACCGGCAAACGCAGCCCTTATCCGTATTCAACACGCTGGCTCGACGAATTTGAAGACCCTTCGCTGGCGGAAAACCTCTATGGCCGCGCCTTTCCACTGGTGGATGTCACGGTGATCCCGGATGAGGAAATCATGGGGCACCGTAGCATGGCGGCGCTGACGCTGTTACAGAAGCACATTCATCAGCGTGACATCGCGACTCTCACCGATCGGCTGGCCACGTTACTGATGGCCGATTATCTTTCTTCACCCCAGGTAACAGCGCTGATACACTATTTACTGCAGGCAGGCGAGTCGGCTGACTCCGAAGCCTTCGTGCGCGAACTGGCACAGCGTGTGCCGCAACACGGAGACGCACTTATGACCATCGCACAGCAGCTGGAGCAGAAGGGCATCGAGAAAGGTATTCAGCTTGGTGAACAGCGCGGAATCGAGAAAGGCCGAAATGAAGGCAAACTCGAAGTTGCCCGCACTATGCTGCAGAACGGCATTGACCGTAACACCGTCATGAAAATGACCGGTCTCTCAGAAGATGAACTTTCACAGATCCGTCACTGATTTTGCTGTCAGAAAACGGCTCGGCAACGTAAAGCCCTGCACTACAGGGCATTACAAATTTAATGAAACGCAGACGCTGCTCATCAGTCAGTGCGCTCACGCAGTCTCCCAGTTTAACTGACTATAAGTTCGGGCGTGCTTTTCTGTCATTCCCGGAACTCATCACAAAGCAATTCGACTGTTATGACAAAATTACCGGGTCTCTTGGCTGAAACATCAGGATAGGTGGCGTTCCTGGGAGGAAGCGAGGAGGGCTGAAGATCAGCAGGGCATAACCTTCCTGGATGCTAAAATTCAGGTGCCGGCTAAGGTCTGGCTTATCTCTTTCACTGTTTCCAGTAAACCCGGTAAAACACAATATGGGATGCAGGATTGCGTCACTCTGACAGTCGAATTCTCAGATGATTATGCAGCAAGCTACTAAAGCGGCTCAGAAACACTATTTATGATTTCAACGAGAAAAACCACTCTTATGAGTGGTCAGGTATCACAAGGGTTTTGGAATAAAAAGGAAAGGTAGTTACCTTCAACAGAGATAATGTACATGTCCGACAATAATGCCCACCACAATAACCATCTGTTTGTGCAAGATGTGCGAGCCATTCACTTAGATAATTATAAAAATCAGATTTCATCAGTCAGGTATTTTATGCCTGTATTTCGTCGCAGATAATTTACGATTGGATGTTTTCGCCTGCCTCTGGACACAGAATGGATACGTCTGGATCTGCCGTGCCTGAGCGTTCGCCTGCGTAATCATAGGATAAATTGCGTCAAATTAAGCTGTTGAAGTAATCTGTTATGGCGTCGACAAAAAATTAATTTAAATCAAAATAACTAAAGAAACTTTTGAAAAAAGTTCTATTTCCATATCAGCGGTGTATTTTAAGAAAGGATTAACGTATTTACATAAATAGGGAATGTTTATGATATTTGCGAGGCATGATCTTTACCGTTACTGGGGAAAGGCGAATCGTAGTAATGATAATGCTCCAGCCGAGTCTCACCTACTGCCTTATCACTGCCTTGATGTCGCTGCCGTAGCCGCCTACTGGTGGGATCACGCTCCTGCATTAAGAACGCAGTTTTCTCAGGGAGAGAGCGAGTCAGAATATCGCGGCTGGCTACTTTTTTTTATCGCACTACATGATTTAGGCAAATGGGATATACGATTCCAGGTTAAGTGCTGGAGTGCCTGGGGGGCATTAAATGCCGTTCCCTCAGGCAAAAATGCTATCGGTAAAAAGTGGGATCACGGGCAGGGCGGTCTCTACTGGTTTAAACAGGATTTTGATGCAGATAATGATTATGACAGTGCTTTTATTACGTTCAATGCACATCCCAAAGAGCAATGGTTTCCCTGGATGGAAGCTGTCGCAGGGCATCATGGTTATATTCATCAGCATATCGACCTTCCAGCATCAGATTTAGCACTCAGCCTTCAATTAAAGCCGCTGGGCGAGAGAGATAAGCAGGCTCGCATGGCATGGCTCGACGCGCTGGCAGCCCTGTTCCTGCAACCGGTCGGGCTATCCTTAAATGATAACCCGCCATCCTGTTCACCTCTGCTGGCTGGTTTCTGCTCTATATCAGACTGGCTGGGTTCCTGGAGCACTGAAGACACTTTCCCTTACCAGTCAGAACCAGAACCTCTGTATGACTATTTTTCCCGTCGTTATGCTGTTGATGCGCCGCTGGTTTTGAAACGCAGCGGATTATTGAGTGTTGTTAAACCCTGGGGCGGGACAGAAGCGTTACTCAGGATGGGTCATCAGCCACGTCAACTCCAGACCCTGGTCGATAAACTACCGCATCAACCCGGCCTGACCATCATTGAAGCCCCGACAGGGTCGGGAAAAACTGAAACGGCGCTGGCTTATGCATGGCGACTGTTAGACGGTGGTTATGCCGACAGCATTATTTTTGCACTTCCGACCCAGGCAACTGCCAACGCCATGTTGAACCGACTGGATAAGCTGGCCTCAAAATTGTTTGAACAGCCTAATCTGATACTTGCCCATGGTAACTCGCGTTTCAGCACTGATTTTGACGCCATCAAATCTCGTGGCAAAAGCGTGCAGGAACAGGAAGCCTGGACTCAATGCTGCGAGTGGCTGTGCCGCAGTAATAAACGCGCTTTTCTGGGGCAGATTGGTGTCTGCACTATTGATCAGGTGCTTATTTCTGTGTTGCCGGTTAAGCATCGTTTTATTCGGGGGTTTGGCATTGCCCGCAGTGTGTTGCTGGTGGATGAGGTACATGCTTACGACACCTATATGCACAGCCTGTTGGAGGAGGTACTGCGACAACAGGCACTGGCCGGGCAAAGTGCATTACTGTTATCAGCTACTTTGCCTGCATCCTTGAAACAGCGCTTACTCAGAACTTACGGTAATCCAGATTCCTCGTCCCCGTCAGATGAATATCCTCTGGTCATCTGGCAACAGCAGAATCGGCAGCTTTGCTTCGATCTCAGCGCTACCCCACATCATTTACCGCCCACCTTTCAGCTCAATATTGAGCGCTGTTACCTCAATGAAATGCAGCCGGATGCGGGGCTGCTTGAGCAGATGATTACTGCCGCTCAGGAAGGGGCACAGGTCTGTCTGATCTGCAATCTGGTGGATGTCGCCCAGCAGGTTTATCAACAGTTGTGTGCCAGCACATCACTGGAGATCATCCTGTTCCATTCCCGCTTTACCTTAACTGATCGGGCTAATAAAGAGGATCTGACGCTGCGCTATTTTGGCGTGTCAGGCGACCGCAGCGTCGGGCGCATACTGGTGGCTACTCAGGTGGTGGAACAGTCTCTGGATGTCGATTTCGACTGGCTGATAACGCAGCTTTGCCCGGTAGATTTACTGTTTCAGCGCGCTGGACGGCTGCATCGTCATTCCCGTCAGTGCAGGCCCGAAGGCTATCAGCAGCCGAAACTGACGGTACTGCTTCCCACCACTGATTATGGCAACAGTAACTACGTCTACACCAACACTCGTGCTATGTGGCGCACTCAGCAGCGGCTTGAGCAACTGGGCCAGTCAGCTCTCTGTTTTCCGCAGGCCTACCGGCTCTGGATTGACGACGTCTATCGGGATGACAAGGAAGAGACAGAGCCGGACTGGGTTGCAGAAGGCATCGCCCGTTTCGAATCTAAAGAACATTCAAAACGTTACAACGCCAGACTCTCATTGAACCAGGCGGCAAGGGCTATTCCTTTTACCGATGACGATGTCCATATTCGCGCGGTCACACGTGATGGTGAAATGAGCTTGCCACTGATCCCTTTTGTAGAAACAGAAAGTGGAAGGCAACTCTCCGACGGGCAATATCTTAGCCAGCTATCTGAATTTTCCCGGCCAGAGGCGCTGGCACTTAACCGGGTTAATGTCCCAGGAGGATGGCAGCAGAGATTCAGACTTGAGCCAGATGAAGAAGGGGTTGTATGGGTTGCCGGAACAATACAGGGAGGAGAGTGGATAGCTGAGAAGACTGATTACCGTCTGGTTTATTCAAAGGAAGTAGGGATGAATATTATTCAGTTTAACTATCAGGGAGGAACACAATGAATTTACTCACGGATCTATGGATCCCGGTCAGACCGGTTACGGGCAGCGGAGTTGAGCAGATAAGCCTGGAAACGTTGCTATGTGAACCACAGCTACTATCACTCTCTCTCCCACGGGACGATATGGAAATGGCAGCCTGCCAGCTCCTGATTTGCATCGTGCAGTTACTCTGGCCACCTGAGAATATGGCGCACAGTATCCAGCGCATACAAAAGCCGCTGACGAGAGAGGAATTTTCAGCAGGTGTTGCTGGCTGGGAAGAGAGTTTTGATTTGAACCATCCTGAGCATCCCTTTATGCAGGTCAAAGGCGTCCTCGCCAAAGAGATCACCGGCATGGATAAGCTCATGGTTGGCCTGACCGGTTCCACCAGCTGTGCATTTGTGAATCAGCCAGGGCAGGGTGAGGCGCTTTGTGGCGGATGTGCCGCCATTGCTCTGTTCAATCAGGCCGGAAATGCTCCTGGATTTGGCGGTGGATTTAAAAGTGGTTTACGGGGCGGAGCACCGATAACCACGTTGATCCAGCAGAGGTGCCTGCGCTCCACAATATGGGCCAACGTACTCAATGCTGAGAGCCTGGAAAGGAATTATCCTGACTGGCAGAAACAGCGCCATCAGGCTTTTACCTGGCAGAAACCGATTGGCAGTAATGAAAAAATCCCGGCGCATAGTATCGGACTGGCACGTGGTCTGTTCTGGCAGCCCGCACATATTGAACTCTCATCCCCCTCATCGGGTGGTCAGTGCAGTGCCTGCGGATCGCTGGTAGATAAACGTTACCAGAGTTTTCTCAAAGCCAAATTTAACTACACCGTTGAAGGCTTCTGGCTGCACCCCCACTCTCCCAGTGTGGAACAGACTAAAAAGGGAATATCTGAAAAACGTCATATTGGATTTACATTACCGCTCCCCTGCTGGACGCAGGTTGGCCGGTTGTTAATCTCTCAGCAGTTAGAAAAGAATCAGGAAGGTCGTCGTCCGGCATTGGTGATTGAACAGGCGCGACAACTCGCCAACGGTAAACCGCTGTATATGAGTATTGGTGGTTATCGTAATAATCAGGCGGCAATTGTGGAGCGGCGACATGAGGTGATGGTATTCAGCCAGGGCTGGGATCGTCATCAGGACATTATTAATGAGATTATTAATATCGGTCAGGGATACCGGCTTGCACTGCGTAAAGCACTTTATCTTTTTGTTGAGGGGATGAAGGATAGCGAAATTATCGGTTCTGGTATCCCGGTGCATGATGTGACCGAACGTCGTTTTTACCGCGAAAGCGACATCTATATTACCCGGCTGCTGGCGACGATAAATTATGAACAGCCTTTAAAAGAACTGGAATCGCTGCATCATTACCTTTCTGCTTTATGTAAAACGTTATTTGAAACTGCTACTAACCCCTATTCCCACCACGTGAAACTGATTCAGGCCCTGGCAATTTCCCGTCGCGTGTTATTCACACAGTTATCCGCTTTAAAAATGCAAGGAGAGCAAGTTGATGGACTCACCCATTGAAGCTAAGGCGCTTTATGACGCCTGGTCCGACCTGGACAAAGGTAGCCAGGCGAAATTAAGACGTGCCGAATCACCAGATAAGTTACTGGAAATTCCTGTTTTCTATGTGTTAGCTGGCAAGTTTGGCTGGCCAGAAGAGCGTTACGCATTGCAAAGAATGATCTATTGCCTGGCTACAGGGGCGATTAAAAACAGCGATGATGAATCACTTACCCTGGGTAAGGCGCTGGCACTAAGTAAAAAAATATCACTAATGCGCGTAATGCAACTTGTCCGGCAGGAATATCCCAACGATATGGTACAGCTAAGACGCATGTTAATTCATGCAGAGCCTGTATTGCATTGGCCTTCGCTGGCGGCGCAACTGCAATGGTGGGGCAAACGCGAGCGCCGCATGCTAATTGAAAGTTTTGTTCTCTCTTCCTCCAAAAAATAACCGTGTAAGGATACCCGATGAATAATTTTGTTAACTTTCATGTTCTGATTTCTCATAGCCCATCCTGCCTTAACCGCGATGATATGAATATGCAGAAGGATGCGGTATTTGGCGGCAGACGTCGCGTACGCATCTCCAGCCAAAGCCTGAAAAGGGCAATTCGCAAAAGCGACTATTATCAACGCCATATTGGCGAATCCAGTGTCCGGACAATTCATCTGGAACTGCTGCGGGATCTTGTGCATCAGAAACTGTCAGAAAAATATCCTGCGGAAGTCATTAACACCACACTGAGTCTGCTCAGTGGCAAAAGTGTTGCTCAGGAAGAGAAAATCGACGGGGGCGCTGTTTCGCCTTGGGTAATGGATGAGATTGACTGGTTTTGTCAGCAAATCAACGCCCCGGAAAACAGTGCGCTGGGTACCGATGAGAAAAAATGGGCAAAAGCGTTAAAAGATCAGGTTACGGGGCTGCGTGCAACGCTCAGCAGCGCGGTGGACATCGCGCTAAGTGGCAGGATGGCGACCAGTGGCCTGATGAGCGAACTGGGTAAGGTTGATGGTGCACTGTCACTGGCACATGCCATAACTACGCATGTTGTTGACTCTGACATTGACTGGTTCACTGCCGTTGATGATCTGCATGAAAGTACTGGTGCGGCTCATTTGGGCACTCAGGAGTTCTCATCAGGTGTTTTCTATCGTTATGCCAGTCTGAACCTGGGCCAGCTTCAGGAGAACCTTGGCGGTGCCACACGTCAGCAGGTGCTGGAGATTACTGCTCATCTGGCCCACATGCTGGCAACAGAAATACCGGGTGGTAAGCAGCATAGCTTTGCGGCTTTCAACCCAGCGGACATGGTGATGGTTAACTTTTCTGATTTGCCTGTTTCGATGGCAAACGCTTTTGAAAAACCGGTGCCCGCCAGTAAAGAGGGTTTTCTGCGTCCTTCCATTGAAAAATTTAACACCTACTGGACGAATGTATCCCGTGGCTATGGCCTGAGTGGCCCAGCAGCCCAGTTCGTGCTGGATGACGTTGCGCCTGCAGAAAAGGTGATACAGATGCCCGATTTGAATGCGCTTAAGCAATGGATAGGTAATAACGGCGAGGTCTGAGATGCAGGATTATTTGATTTTGCAGCTAAGCGGGCCGATGCAATCGTGGGGATTACCGACTTTTGAAGGCATCCGACCGAGTGCTCCTTTCCCCGGCCGCAGTGGCTTGCTGGGATTACTCGGTGCCTGCCTGGGTATTAAACGCAACGATCGCGCATCGCTGCGAAAGCTTGCAGAAGGCACACGGTTTGCCGTTCGTTGTGATAACCAGACCGGCTATCACTGCGTGAACATGTCCGATTTTCATACCGTCAAGGACGCCAGAGAAAAACCGGGAAGCCTGAAGATGAACGATACCATTATCACCCGACGTGAATATCTGTATGACGCCAGCTTTACGGTTGCGGTATGGACCCCGGGTTCACAGGAGCACGGTTATACATTGTCAGCGCTTATCGACGCGGTTCAGCGTCCCCGTTACACCCCCTATCTTGGAAGACGGTGCTGTCCACTTTCCCGCCCACTGTTTGGCGCTGTTCAGCAGGCTATAAATCCTGTTGCAGCTTTAACTACAGGGGCACCTGGAGGTGGGGCTATTTACAGTGAGGAGCCATTAACCGGCGAAGAGCGTTGTTTGTCGGTGCGTGATGAGCCCATCATCGATCTGCCCCGACAGTTCGCCAGAGGATCGTGGTTTGTGATTCAGGGAGACGAAAATGTTCCTGAGTAAAGTGCTTGTCAGCTGGCGCTGGGCTAAAGATCCTTACCAACTCCATCGTGCGCTCTGGCAGTTGTTTCCAGATCGCCCACAGGATCAACGCGACTTTCTGTTCAGAGTTGGAAGCGGGGAGGCCAGTCAAGGTCTTAATGTATTGCTGCAATCGGCTCACCCACCGCAGCATGCAAAGGTGGCGACGGTGCTGGCAACGAAGTCATTTAGTCCGGTTTTGCCGCTTGGTCGATATTGCTTCCGGCTACGGGCCAATCCGGTTAAAAGCATTAAAGATGAGCAGGCTCGCTTAAATGCGCGTGGAGAAATAAAAACCTGTCGGGTTCCGTTACTCGGTGATGAGGAGTGCATGAAATGGCTGGTGCGCAAACTGGCTCCTGCCGCGCAGCTGGAATCTGCTCGAATGGTGAAGGAGCCAGTGATGCTATTCCATAAAAAAGAGATGGCTGGCAAAATTCAGACCGTCTGTTTTGATGGAGTACTGACAATCAGTGACGCAGAAGTATTTGCTTCGCTGATTCATTCTGGTATCGGCCCTGCAAAAAGTATGGGGTGCGGATTACTCTCGCTTGGCCGGGCGTGAAACAGGGATAAAGCGGCATGATGCCGCTTTTACAGGATGTAATTATGACTTATGTTCCTTTAGCTCCACTTCCTCTAAAAGATCGCATCTCGCTGATTTTTCTGAAATATGGTCAGATTGATGTCCTTGATGGTGCCTTTGTTCTGGTTGATGCCTCAGGCGTTCGTACTCATATACCTGTGGGTAATGTGGCCTGTATCATGCTGGAACCGGGCACCCGCGTATCACATGCTGCGGTAAAACTGGCCGCAATGGTTGGCACATTACTAGTATGGGTCGGTGAAGCGGGCGTACGTTTATATGCCTCCGGGCAACCAGGAGGAGCACGTTCCGATAAACTTCTTTATCAGGCCAGACTGGCACTTGATGAAAACCTTAGGCTTAAAGTCGTGCGTAAAATGTTTGAATTACGTTTCGGCGAAGATGCTCCAGCCCGACGTTCCGTTGAGCAACTGCGAGGTATTGAAGGCGTCCGGGTTAAGGGTGTTTATCAGCTACTGGCGAAGCAATATAGCGTCAAATGGCAGGGACGTCGTTACGATCCTAAAGATTGGGAGAAAGGGGATATTATTAACCAATGCATCAGTGCGGCGACTGCCTGTCTTTATGGTATTACTGAAGCTGCGGTGCTTGCGGCAGGCTATGCTCCGGCAATTGGTTTTATACATAGCGGCAAGCCGTTGTCATTCATTTATGATATTGCCGACATGATTAAATTTGAAACCGTCGTGCCGGCTGCTTTTGAAATTGCAGCCCGTCATCCAGAGGATCCAGAAAAACAGGTCAGGCTGGCATGTCGTGATCTCTTTCGTACCAGTAAAACGCTGGCACGGCTCATTCCTTTAATTGAGGATGTGCTTGCTGCTGGCGGTATTCCTCTGCCTTCGCCTCCTTCTGATGCTCAACCGATTGCGATTCCTGAACCAGCCCCTTTTGGTGATGCTGGACACCGGAGCGCATGATTATGAGCATGCTAATGGTTGTTACCGAAAATGTGCCGCCCCGATTGAGAGGCAGACTGGCAATCTGGCTGCTTGAAGTACGTGCTGGTGTTTATGTGGGCGATGTTTCTCGTCGTAGCAGGGAAATTATCTGGCAACAGATCACTCAACTGACAGATTCAGGCAATGTAGTGATGGCCTGGAGCAGTAATAATGAATCCGGTTTTGAGTTTCAGACACTTGGTACGAACCGACGGTTGCCGGTAGAGATGGATGGTATTCGATTAGTCTCATTCCGACCTATTGATAATCAATAAGTTAGCGTTCTTTAAAAACTCAGAAAAATTGGTAGAATTTAAAGGTTGTAAAAAAATCTTATAATTCAGTTGTATATATTTAGAATGTTCCCCGCGCCAGCGGGGATAAACCGGCTGCTCAGGCCAAATAATCGAATAATAATCCGTGTTCCCCGCGCCAGCGGGGATAAACCGGCGTTTCGCGTGACGACATGCTGGCGGCGCACGTGTTCCCCGCGCCAGCGGGGATAAACCGATCAACAGGGCATGTTATCGATATGAAATGAAGTGTTCCCCGCGCCAGCGGGGATAAACCGTTGGTGCTGCTCCATATCCTGTGCAGGCTTCAGTGTTCCCCGCGCCAGCGGGGATAAACCGGTTGTAGCCCTCAGCGCTCTCGTTGATCCTCAGTGTTCCCCGCGCCAGCGGGGATAAACCGGTAAACAAAACTTCAAAAAGCTAACGGATAATGTGTTCCCCGCGCCAGCGGGGATAAACCGAAATTTTTTCAGCTCCCGGCACGGCACCATTTGTGTTCCCCGCGCCAGCGGGGATAAACCGCGGGAATAAAGAGTGAAATAACGGAAATGAGCGTGTTCCCCGCGCCAGCGGGGATAAACCGCGGGAATAAAGAGTGAAATAACGGAAATGAGCGTGTTCCCCGCGCCAGCGGGGATAAACCATCAGTGACGAATGTTCCCCACGGAAGTGGGGAGTGTTCCCCGCGCCAGCGGGGATAAACCGTAATTGTCAGAAACAGCACGACGTCACCGCGTGTGTTCCCCGCGCCAGCGGGGATAAACCGGCCGACGCCGACAGCAAACAACTCCACAGGCGGTGTTCCCCGCGCCAGCGGGGATAAACCGATAGTTTTTGCAGGTAATAGAAGCGTGCAGCAGTGTTCCCCGCGCCAGCGGGGATAAACCGCCAGTGGATTGCCACCTGATAATGGTGATGCCGTGTTCCCCGCGCCAGCGGGGATAAACCGCCGTGCAGGCTAACGGCGGTAAACATTCATCCGTGTTCCCCGCGCCAGCGGGGATAAACCGCGTCGTACTCCCCAGACTTCCCCACTTTTCATGTGTTCCCCGCGCCAGCGGGGATAAACCGTTCAGGAACACGCTAGCAGCAATGCCAATAAAGTGTTCCCCGCGCCAGCGGGGATAAACCGGAACCGAACGCCAGATGACTGAACGCGAGCTGGTGTTCCCCGCGCCAGCGGGGATAAACCGTTTGTGAATGGATTTGTACTGGCTGCAGATGAGTGTTCCCCGCGCCAGCGGGGATAAACCGAATCCACGCTTTTAATTGTCAGCTGCATAGCAGTGTTCCCCGCGCCAGCGGGGATAAACCGGCTTTGATGCTAAATGGGCTGATGAATACGGGGTGTTCCCCGCGCCAGCGGGGATAAACCGAAGAAATTCTGGTAACGCCGAATCCACCTGTTGTGTTCCCCGCGCCAGCGGGGATAAACCGGTCGCGCCGGGAACGGATATACCTGACGTACTGTGTTCCCCGCGCCAGCGGGGATAAACCGCCTGATCAGCTGACGGGGATACGATGCAGGACGTGTTCCCCGCGCCAGCGGGGATAAACCGATGACCTTGTGAGTTTTTTAGCGGACGTTACCGTGTTCCCCGCGCCAGCGGGGATAAACCGATCCGGCCAGACAGGAAATGCGCCAGCGGGAAGTGTTCCCCGCGCCAGCGGGGATAAACCGTAGGCCGCGAGGCTGCCGCAGATTTCGAGCTGGTGTTCCCCGCGCCAGCGGGGATAAACCGTCTTTCATCAGTGCATCGAGATCGATACGTTCGTGTTCCCCGCGCCAGCGGGGATAAACCGTTCCTGCTTCACTTCCCTGTGATTGATTTTCAGTGTTCCCCGCGCCAGCGGGGATAAACCGGTGCTGGGGCTTAGTCAGCGTGCGCTTGGTAAGTGTTCCCCGCGCCAGCGGGGATAAACCGCTACTTGTCCGTTGCTTATCCCCTCACATGATGTGTTCCCCGCGCCAGCGGGGATAAACCGCCATGCCGGATTACATCCCAATGCATCTGCCAGTGTTCCCCGCGCCAGCGGGGATAAACCCGGCCAACTTCTACGCGCCCGGCCTGCATGAGCGTGTTCCCCGCGCCAGCGGGGATAAACCGCACTTTGGCTGTTCCTCGCGATCAGCTGCTTGGTGTTCCCCGCGCCAGCGGGGATAAACCCTGGTTCTGAGTAGGATGCAGATATATCACTCCTGGTTGGCGGCCTGGCAAATAAACTTGTCAATATCCTGGCGGAGTTGACTGTGTATACATCTGATAATGGGAAAAATGAATGTATGTTTAAAATCTATATCAGGGACAAATCACAAAACGTACTGGAATCTTATAAAACGGATTACCGGGATCTCGCGGCGCGTCATTTCGAGGATCTGATTTCGCGTTCAGAGCTGGACGGTCAGCCACTGGCTGTAGTCCTGACGTTCAATTCAAAACAGGTTGCCTGTCATCGATTTGACAAGCAGCAAGGACATCAAAATTACTGGCGCGGGCGAACTCATGAAATCAAGTGGCCAGAGTCCATACCGCCGCGCCGGGTTGGCCGTCCAACTCTTTACGGAGCTATACGAAAAAACATTACGATTTCCGATGAGTTATGGGCTCAAGCCCGTCAGATTGGAGGCGGGAATGCATCAAGAGGAATACAAAAAGCCATTAAGTCCTACGATAACAAAAAATAACGATAATATGTTTAAGCGTACGCTTTATGCACAGTAATTCTTATTGTCCCGTGTTCCTCGCGCAGTCATATCAATAATCACTCTCATAAAAATGCTCACATTGATCATTCAGTCATGCGCTTCCCCTGCGCCACCCGCTCAATAAACATCTGCGCCAGGGCAGCAATGGCACTGTTGCCGGGTAGTCTCTCTTCGTTCATATGCATTACCAGCGAACTACTGCGTCGGCGGCCCTGCAGTAGCGGCAGGGGACGGAGCTCACCGCTCTCTAAGAGCGCGGCGATATTCTGTTCCGGCAGCCAGCCATAACCTAGCTGATGCTGGACTGCTTCAATCGCTGCCGACAGCGTCGTGAATGACCAGTTCTCCGCCTGATCGCCATTGACCTCTGACTGCTGCTGTTGCTGACGATCCAGAATGGTAATGCAGGGCCAGCGTGCCAGTGTGGCAGCATTAAGCGGGGCAGGTTCGCGGTGCAGCGGGTGGTCACGATGAGCGACGGCAACGAAATCGACACTCATCAGGCTTTCGCCTGTTAAAGGCGTGTCGCCATATTGCGCTACCAGCCAGAGATCAGCCTGATGCTCCGCCAGTCTGTCGGGTGTTTCGCTTCGGACGATTTCGCTGAACCAGATGCGGACATGCGGATAGCGTTGCTGAAAGGTCTGAAGCACATCAAACAGCAAGGGTTTGGGCAGAGTCGCATCGACCATCAGATCGATGCGAGAACGTTCGCCGCGTTGCAGTGCACTGGCCTGCGCCTCAAGTGCACCGAATCCCTCCAGCAGCGGACGCACCTGCGCGAGCAACTGATGCCCTTCTGCGCTCAGGACAGCGCGGCGGCCCTCCTGCTGTAATAGTGTCAAACCCAGCCGCTGCTGTAACAGGCCAAGCTGATAACTCAGTGAGGACTGACTGCGACTGTTCTTCTCCGCTGCCAGCGCAAAACTCCCCTCATTCACCACAGCGTCGAGCAGATACCACTGTTCAAGTGTTGTTTTGTACATGGTGACTCATCTAAAAAATGAATTATTTAGCGCTAAAAATAGCGTTATTAATCGCTTTTGTAACGCGCAATAATCATCTCAAGGAAAACAAATGAGGAATTAATCATGAGCACTTTTGATAAACATAACCTGTCAGGCATCGTCGGCAAACATCTGGTTTACACCTATGACAACGGCTGGAATTACGAGCTCTACATTAAAAACGCCAGCACCATCGACTATCGCATTCATAGCGGTATGGTCGGTAATCGCTGGGTTAAAAATCAGCATGTCTATGTCGTTCGTCTGGCGCAGGATGTCTATAAAGTTTCCTGGACTGAACCAACCGGAACCGATGTCAGTCTGGCCGTTAATCTGGCTGATAAAATTTTCCACGGCACCATCTTCTTCCCACGCTGGGTAATGAATAACCCGGAAAAAACCGTCTGCTTCCAGAATGATCATCTGGAAGAGATGGCAAAATTCCGCGAAGCGGGTCCGGCTTATCCAACCGAAATTATCGATGAGTTCGCGACGCTGACCATGATTCGCAATGTGGGTGAAAATAACGAAAGCGTGGTGGATTGCCCTCCTGACCAGCTGCCTGCTAACTGGCCTGCCAACCTGAAAAATTAACAAAAACAGAAGAGGTCATGACGACCTCTTCTGCATAGTCATTTCTGACCTGCAGCTTCTGATCTGTAACTTGTTAAGGGACGAAAAATGGATTTATCGACAAAGGTTTTTATCAGTAGTGACCAGCACGACGGCTTCGGTGTCAGTTCCACCCTCATCATGGGTGAGAAAGAGGCGATGTTAGTCGACGCCCAGTTCACGCTGTCGAATGCGCATCGATTAGTTGCTGAAATTATCGAAACCGGTCTCGACCTGAAACGCATTTTTATTACCCATCTGCATCCCGATCATTTTATGGGTCTTGAAGTGATTAAATCTGTCTTTCCGGATGCCGAAATCTTCTCCTGTAAGCAGGTCGCCGAAGACGTTAATGACGCCTTTGACTTCAAAATTGATTACTGGGGTAAGCAGGTATTAAAAGAGAATGGTGCCCGCACTAAGTTTCCGATTACTGAACTGGAAGAGGATACGATCTGGCTGGAAGGGCAGGAGGTTAAAATTCTGAGCGATCTTAGCGGCGATTGCATCCGGGTGACACCGCTCTGGATCCCCTCGACGAAAACGTTGATCGCCTCTGATGTGGTTTTCGCGGATGCACACGTCTGGATTGCCGATATGCGTACGCCGGAGCGCATAGAGAAATGGATGGAAAGCCTGGATACGCTTGAGGCGCTGGAGCCGAAAGTGCTGATCCCTGGCCACTCACGAACCACGCCAACGCTTAGCCCGTCGGCAATTGGTTTCACCCGCACCTATATCAAAGATTTCATCAGGACACTGCATAATGTCAGCAACAGCGAAGAGCTGGTGCAGGAGATGGAGCGAATCTATCCCAACCTGCCGGTAAAAATCTGTCTCGACTACAGTGCGCGAATTCTGAAAGATCACTACGTCTGGCCGGGTGACTGGCCAGTATCACTACGGGAAATGAAAACCACGCTGTAATCCTCTGACGCGAGAAGAGCACCAGGCTGATATCCGGCCTGGTGTTGACCTCATCCTGAATCCACCTCTGCTGTACACCAAACGCCTGCCGTTTCTATTCCTGCCAGTTATCTATTTCACTGAATAACTTCGTTAAAATCGCGGCAAAGTTGACGTCCTCGTGCCGCTATTTCCATGGAATGCGGTAAGCTGCTTAGAGACCCAATCAGCTGACTTAGCCGGCTGACGCGGGAGCATCAATGGGCAGAATGGGCGTAGTGGATTATGTTGTATTTTTGTAAACAGATTAACAAACAGACGAAATACTGCTATTCTGCCCTCCGCAAAACCGGGCACCTCAACCTGGACGAGAAAGGGAAGATTGTTCTCTATAAGTGAGCAAGGTGGTCGGAAAGCCCTACATAATGAGAGCGAGGATAACGTCGTGCTAGAAGAATACCGTAAGCACGTTGCCGAGCGTGCTGCCCAGGGAATTGTACCTAAGCCTTTAGAGGCTTCCCAAATGGCCGCGCTGGTTGAACTGCTGAAAAATCCACCTGCGGGTGAAGAAGAATTTTTGATCGATTTATTGGTCAACCGCGTCCCACCTGGCGTCGATGAAGCGGCGTATGTCAAAGCCGGTTTCCTGGCGGCTGTCGCCAAAGGCGAAGCAACCTCTCCTCTGATATCTCCTGAAAAAGCGGTTGAACTGCTCGGCACCATGCAGGGCGGTTACAATATTCATCCGCTGATTGAAGCGCTGGACGATAGCAAGCTTGCCCCTATTGCGGTGAAAGCCCTTTCACACACGCTGCTGATGTTCGACAACTTCTATGATGTTGAAGAGAAAGCGAAAGCGGGTAATGAATACGCGAAGCAGGTCATGCAATCCTGGGCTGATGCGGAATGGTATCTGGCACGCCCTGAACTGGCTGAGAAAATCACCGTTACGGTGTTCAAAGTCACTGGCGAAACCAACACCGACGATCTCTCTCCGGCCCAGGATGCCTGGTCACGTCCGGACATCCCACTGCACGCCCTGGCGATGCTGAAAAATGCCCGCGAAGGCATTGAGCCGGATGAGGCAGGCAACATCGGCCCGATCAAACAGATCGAAGCACTGAAGACTAAAGGCTTCCCACTGGCGTATGTCGGTGACGTGGTCGGAACCGGTTCTTCACGTAAATCCGCCACCAACTCGGTGCTGTGGTTTATGGGCGACGACATCCCGAACGTGCCGAATAAAAAAGGCGGCGGCGTGGTGCTTGGCAGCAAAATTGCGCCAATCTTCTTTAACACCATGGAAGATGCAGGTGCACTGCCAATTGAAGTGGACGTTAATAACCTGAATATGGGCGATGTCATCGACATCTATCCGTTCAAAGGCGAAGTCCGCAATCACGAAACCAACGAACTGCTGGCCAGCTTCGAACTCAAAACCGAAGTGGTGATCGACGAAGTCCGTGCCGGTGGCCGTATTCCGCTGATCATCGGCCGCGGCCTGACCACCAAAGCGCGCGAGTCGCTGGGTCTGCCGCACAGCACCGTGTTCCGTCAGGCGAAAGATGTCGCGGAGAGCACCCGTGGTTTCTCACTGGCGCAGAAAATGGTTGGCCGCGCCTGTGGCGTAAGCGGTGTTCGTCCGGGTGCCTATTGCGAACCTAAGATGACCTCGGTTGGCTCGCAGGATACCACCGGCCCGATGACCCGTGACGAGCTGAAAGATCTGGCTTGCCTGGGCTTCTCGACCGATTTGGTGATGCAGTCCTTCTGTCACACTGCCGCGTATCCAAAGCCAGTGGATGTGAGCACGCACCACACGCTGCCAGACTTCATCATGAACCGTGGTGGTGTATCGCTGCGTCCGGGTGACGGCATTATCCACAGCTGGCTGAACCGTATGCTGTTGCCAGATACTGTCGGCACCGGTGGTGACTCCCATACCCGTTTCCCTATCGGCATCTCTTTCCCGGCGGGTTCAGGTCTGGTGGCGTTTGCGGCTGCTACGGGCGTTATGCCACTCGACATGCCGGAATCGGTACTGGTGCGCTTCAAAGGTAAGATGGAGCCAGGCATTACGCTGCGCGATCTGGTTCACGCCATTCCGCTGTATGCCATCAAACAGGGTCTGCTGACCGTTGAGAAGAAAGGTAAGAGAAACATCTTCTCTGGTCGTATCCTGGAGATTGAAGGTCTGCCGGAACTGAAAGTTGAGCAGGCGTTTGAGCTGTCCGATGCATCAGCAGAACGTTCCGCTGCGGGCTGTACCATCAAGCTGGATAAAGCGCCGATTATCGAATACCTCAGCTCCAACATCGTGCTGCTGAAGTGGATGATCGCAGAAGGCTACGGCGATCGTCGTACGCTGGAGCGTCGCATTGAAGGTATGGAGAAATGGCTGGCCGATCCGCAGTTGCTTGAGCCGGATGCCGATGCTGAATATGCCGCCGTGATCGAAATCGATCTGGCTGAAATCAAAGAGCCAATTCTCTGTGCGCCAAACGATCCGGACGATGCTCGTCTGCTCTCTGACGTTCAGGGCGAGAAGATCGACGAAGTGTTTATCGGCTCATGCATGACCAACATTGGTCACTTCCGTGCTGCTGGTAAACTGCTGGATAGCCACAAAGGCCAGCTGCCAACCCGTCTGTGGGTGGCACCGCCAACCAAGATGGATGCGGCACAGCTGACCGAAGAGGGCTACTACAGCGTATTCGGCAAAAGTGGTGCGCGTATCGAGATCCCGGGCTGTTCACTCTGCATGGGTAACCAGGCACGTGTCGCAGATGGTTCGACAGTAGTTTCTACCTCGACCCGTAACTTCCCGAACCGTCTGGGTAACGGCGCTAATGTCTATCTGGCGTCCGCCGAGCTGGCGGCAGTGGCTTCACTGTTAGGCCGTCTGCCAACGCCGGATGAGTATCAGCAATACATGGCGCAGGTCGATAAAACGGCCAGCGACACGTATCGCTATCTCAACTTCGACCAGCTGACGCAGTACACCGATAAAGCTGACGGCGTGATTTTCCAGACTGCGGTCTGATTCTTCACCTGGCAGTAACAGAAAGGGGCGATGATTCGCCCCTTTTTTTCGTCCCGGCATTGGGCAGAGAGACGATCAAAAGCTGGATTTCACCAGACAGCCTGCAATAATGCGCGACGTGTCACACTTTGTTGCACAGGCAGCACTGACACTCATTAGATGACGCGACGACGTTGAGAGGACGGGCGATGGAATATGAATTTTTACGCGATGTGACCGGACAAATTAAGGTCCGCATGTCGATGGATCATGAAGCGGTCGGCCACTGGTTCAATGAAGAAGTGAAAAACGATCCGGGATTACTGGATGAAGTTGAAGCCGCCATCGAAGACGTCAAAGGCAGCGTGCGGCAGTGGCAGCGCATCGGCAGCGAGTACACCATTCTGCTGGATGAGGAAGAGGTGATGATCCGCGCCAATCTGCTGGCTCTGGAAGATGACGGCATGGAAGAGGGGATGAACTACTACGACGAAGAGAGCCTCTCATTCTGCGGCATTGAAGATTTTCAGCTGGTGATCGCTGCTTATCGCCAGTTTATTAACCAGTACGGCAAACCCGTACGGTAATAAAGGCCGGGCGAACTAAGCAGCCCGGCCAGTTAACTAACTTAGCGACGCCCCCCCACACATTACCAGCTGCTGGCCGGTGATCGCCGCCGCCGCAGGTGAGAGCAGGAAATCGACCAGCCCGGCCACTTCCTGCGGCTGAATATAGCGGCCAATGGGTGGCAGACGGGGCGGTGAACTGGCCCGTCCTGGCTGTTGCAGCATCGGCGTTTCGGTGGCACCTGGCGCCACAATATTGGCGGTAATGCCGCGCGGTGCCAGTTCTGCCGCCCAGCTGCGCACCATGCCGATCATCGCTGATTTGGTCGCCACATACTGACTGCGGCCTGCCGCTCCCCCTGACGTACGGCTGCCCAGCAGCATTCAGCGCTCATGGCATTGAATACCAGCGCCAGATACCCGTTGCGCAGCGTCCTGACCTGAATCGAGGCGTTATTGTTGGGCAGCGACAGCGGCTTGAGCGCGGCATTACCACGCCCACTGAGGAGAAAGCGGGGCTGAAACACGATCTGCTGGCCAATGCCGCGCGTCGGGTATTGCTGGCGGATAGCAGTAAATATGGCTCCTGGTCGCTGTTCTGTGCCTCACCAGTGGATGACCTGACTGATGTGGTGACCGACAATCGGTTAGATGAGGCTGTCTGCCGCACGCTGCGCGAGCGCGGGATTACGCTGGCGCTGACTTCCGCCTGAACAGAACGCGCGGTGTGGTTCTGACCTGATCAGCAGGACGAGAGCAGCACCGCACGTTGACTTCTGACTCTCGCCGTTAACGCGCGTAAGCATCATTCTGTTCGTGCGGGATGGCAGGCGCGACAACCGTAATCCGTTGAAACCTAATGCTATTTACGTCCGCTATTCGGCCAGACTCCTGCGCCTGCTGCGTGATATCGCTGAAACTCATCTGCTCAATCGGATTTTCCGGCGTGCCTTCAATAAAGAAGGCGCGGGAAAAGGTCGCGGGCTGAGTCAGGCTGCTGCTGATATGGCTGATGCGGATAGTCTCTACTCTCGTCAGCCCGGCATCGAAATCAACGATGTTAATCCTTGCCATTTTTTTGCCTGCATTGGATAAAAAATAAGCGTTAAGCGCTGAAATTAGCACGTTCTGGCGGGATAATTGTTGCGGGTGATCGGGGAATTCCGGCGGTCGTCGTGATGAGAAACTCAGGGGGAAAAGGGAGGAAAACGCGCAGCTTATGGGCTATAACGCTGCGCGCCTGATAATCAGAGGGTCTTCAGGCCCACTGAGGGGATATTTCTGCCGTAATAGATCTCACGCATCTCTTTCCAGAGCAGATCAGTAATGCGCTTGTGCTCCTGCGGAGTGAGATCTTCCGGGCGAGTGTTAAACAGGTAGTGTTTAAGGTCGAACTCTTTCAGCAACATCTTGGTGTGGAAGATATTTTCCTGATAGACATTCACATCCACCATGTCATACATCGCTTTCATATCTTCAGACATGAAGTTCTGAATGGAATTGATCTCGTGATCGATAAAGTGCTTCATCCCTTTCACGTCACGGGTAAAACCGCGCACCCGGTAATCGACGGTGACAATGTCTGACTCCAGCTGGTGGATCAGGTAGTTCAGCGCCTTAAGCGGTGAGATTACGCCGCAGGTTGAGACTTCGATATCTGCGCGGAAGGTGCAAAGCCCGCCTTCCGGGTGACTCTCCGGATAGGTGTGCACGCAGATATGACTTTTATCGAGATGGGCCACCACCGAGTTGGGCAGCGGACCGGGGTGCTCTGAGTTATCGATATCTTTCGGATCGATCGGCTCTTCGCTGACCAGAATCGTGACGCTGGCCCCCTGCGGTTCATAATCCTGGCGCGCAATGTTGAGCACGTTAGCCCCGATAATGGAGCAGGTCTCGGTCAGAATTTCCGTCAGACGGTTAGCGTTATATTGTTCGTCAATGTATGCGATGTAACCATCGCGTTCAGCTTCAGTATTCGCATAGCAAATATCGTAAATACAAAAACTCAGGCTTTTCGTCAGGTTGTTGAAGCCATGTAGTTTTAGCTTTTGCAATTTCGTTCACCCCCTTA